>Ga0209679_1000621_pt1 | contig 13191 bp, 11 predicted proteins | sample WorMetHEROISLAND_4_FD_187408 | JGI IMG/M metagenome (GOLD analysis project Ga0209679, IMG submission 187408) | Marine gutless worms symbiont microbial communities from Max Planck institute for Marine Microbiology, Germany - Olavius sp. 2 HERON... ...
TATACGCTCACCCGAACCTGACAGTATTGAGTCAGGTAAATCGATGATCTGTGTCGATTAAATATATCAGCAGTCTCAAACAATCAGCCTTCAGATCACAGTCATTATATGCAGCCCACAGTGACTCACTTGCAAAAATTTGCCAACTAGAGAGAGTACTGGATACAGCGCATTACCTTTGCCGCCGAGACTAATGCGGCTTGCAGTCGATACATGATATAAGCGGCTCGTCGGACACACACACACACAGCATGACGCCGAGTGGCACATTACCTTCACTCGCCATGCAGCAGCGAAGTTTGTAGGCATCAGTCGCTTTGTTCATTTGTGGCACTTTACTTACAGTGCTCTTCATATTCCAGTAGCCACTCTAAAGATACTGGTTTACCACTTTCAAAATACTTCTTTATTTCAAGTAACTGTTGTAGTTTACTCGTTAAGATAATTGTTGCATTTTGTCAGTTATTGAGAAGAATATGAACCACCAACTGTCACATTTTCTACTGAGATGTACAGCTGAGCTTGGGATGCTGGAAATGCGTTATAAGAATTGCAGTGGGTGTTTCACAGAAATCTGTTTTGTACAGGCCAGTTTACCGCAGGCACTTCTGCTCAGAAATGACAATGACGACTTGAACCGACGTTTAAAATGTGTAAAATTTCTAAAAAGTGTAAAATGTTGCATGGCCGCCTGGTATCTATCCTAGTTTTTGTGTCACATGACTTTGAACTTGGAAGAACTTGGCTTGCAGGAGGCGTCAACCGTCGGTCTGCATGGGACTAGTTTTGTTTCTGCTGCTGCTAATAATGAGATGTTATGTTGATTGTAGATACTGTTCCTGGATGAGCCAACAGCCGGGATGGACCCAGTTGCTCGGCGATCCATCTGGTCGTTGCTGAAACGTCTGAAGACCGATCGTGTTATTGTGTTGACGACTCACTTCATGGATGAAGCCGACTTGCTCGCTGGTCTCTTACACTTCTCTGCTTCTAAACGTCTTTGTGCTCATAGTTAGGGCCGCCCATTACGATGACGTAACACGCGAGCCCTTATGTTTTGCTGCTGTTTCTTTCTTTCTTTTTTCCTCAGTGCGAGATGTCCGCGGTCTCTCGGCCGATCGTTGCGAAACTTTGCCAGGTGATTGGAAATGGCTGCAATTTTAAAATCTAGGTCCAAAATTTGGTGATCCTCCCCTCCCCAAAAAAATTTGGGCCGAAAAACATGCTTTTTTGGTGCAATTTCGGACGACTTTGCACTTCGATCGCGAATATCTCCAGAACAGAACAAGATATTGACAGTCGGAAAATGGCGTTGCACATCTGGTGAACAATTGGTCCACAAACGGCGAAAAATAGGTCCGTAGTTTAGACCCATTGAAAATCGAGCCATGTGGCGATAGTTTTGAGGACTGGCATTAACAAGTCAGTAGCATTCGCTAGATGGCAGCAAAGGGCGACCCTTACACTGTGCTGCACACCACATCTAGTTTTTGTTTTTAAAGTCATGACTCACTCATAAAGCAGGGTGGCCAGTCTTCCTTGAAAGTTCTTAAAAGTTTTCAAAAAAATTTTCCATTTTTTTCAAGGCCTTGGAAAGTCCTTGATAACGGATTTAGTGCTTGAAAGTTTTGGAATTTAGCGTAAGAGGTCCTTGAAAGTGCTTGAATTACAAACTAGTCAATAATCCCCGTTATGTGATAAATAGTGTGGTGCAGTCATTGGAGAACTGTAAACAATATAGTGAACGTCAGTATTGTGTTCTGACTTGATGTTGTAAAGCAGTTTCATGTGCTGAAAACTGCGGTGGAATAGGTTTGGACAGAGGTTGTGAGGGTGTTTGAAAGTCCCTTAAAAGCCCTTGGTATTATTTCCCCCAAAACAGTGGCTAACCTGGTAAAGGCAGCAGTTGTTGATTTAACTACTCTGTCTGTTAGAACATTAAAACCTGCGGACAGCATTAATTAACTTCGCCGCCAGTTAACGAGCGGAGAAGGTATTGTGTCGCTCGGCGTCCATGTGTGTGTGTGTGTGTGTCCGCTGAGCCGCGTCTACATACCGCACTAGTCTCAGCGGTGAAGGTAATGTGCTGTATCCAGTGCTGTCTAGTATCCCATTGTATTTAATTGGTATCATCATTACAGATTCTTTTGACAGTACCGTAAGTTTTGCTGGGCTTGCAGTTGACTATTTGTTTATGCATTCGCTGTTTACTTTTGTTGTTTTTCTTCTGACGATAGCGTTCTCTGAATGTAGTGCTGATACGGTGGTAGTGGTAGTGCTGGTGGTGATGCAGGTAGTAGTGGTAGTAGTTGCTGTGTAGCAGTGCAGCAGAAAACGTACAACTCAGTGTTTAATGTAGATTTTGGAGGAGATCAGTTTGATGACATTAGGTCATAAAAAGTGGCACGGAAAATCGCCGCTTTTCAATGAATTTACCGTCCCTGTCGTATAGGTTCTGCGGCCCCTGTGGAAGGGAACTGTACATTTAGATTTTGGGAGATCAGTTTGATGACATCAGGTTATCAAAGTGGCACGGAAAATCAACGCTTTTCCAGTGGCACGGAATTTACCGTCTCGCTGTACAGGTTCATCCGCCCCTGTGGAAGGGAACTGTACTGCTGGAATAAACAAGTCATGAGGGAAGGAAAAATAGGAATGTATGGGTCAACATGCCTCCTGACTTTTCAGATTATTCCACTGCCCCTATTTTGACAACATTTCTTCATAATGAAGCTGTTCCATTGCCCTCAGTCTGATCCAGTAACAGTGGTCCGGTGATGTTGACATCTGACTGTTAAACTGTACAGATCGTAAGGCGATCATCAGTCACGGAAGACTCAGGTGTGTCGGTTCATCTTTCTTTCTCAAGACTCACTTCGGCATTGGATATCAACTCTCGTACGTCAACTCATTTCTTACATCAAAGGTAGACGTGTGGCCACAGGCCAGGCAGCCTGCAGGCCAGGCAGCCCAAGGGCCGGGCAGCCCGCGGGCCAGGCTGAGCCCAGAAATCAACTCAGTCTAATACACTACGCTGGGCCGGACTGAATAATTAACGGCCCATGCCAAGTTCATCCAAGGATACAGTCGGGGTTTAAAAATTTCTCTTCTTCAGTGTGACAACGTAACACGAATCCTGTATAACTGTTTTTAGTTTATTCATTAAGTTGTGTTTTGTCAGCTGGATTTACGAATATATGATGATGAGAAGTAGGTGGCAGGGTATGTATGATAGATTTTATGGTTGACCTCACAGATCTCTGCATGCCCTCTCGATCGTGAGTACGACACCTTATCATCACAACATTGTGCCACTCGTGTAGCTTGTATGAAACAGAATTTCCCGGTTTACTTAAGCTAACATTTGTTACATTTGCCTCATCACTTAGCGAGCGAAGGTATTGTGGTCGTTGGCGTCTCTGTGTGCGTGTGTGTCCGTCTGTCTGTCTGCCATGACTGCACGTGCGTCGTTGTCCACCGAGCCACGAGTGCAGGCATATCACATTCCAGGTGCAGGTGCATCGCATTACTCTCCTCGGTGAAGGTCATGCACTGTATCGATGCACTGTATCCAGTGCTCGCTAGTTATCTCCGCCAAGTGATTGGAGTGAATGACGGAGAAAATGTGTTTGTTTGATGTGTATCTGTCTGTGTGTGTCCGTACACAGCCGATCGGTCAATCAGACCAGTTTAAAATGGTTAAAGCTACGGACTTGACGTGCGTGTTCCCAGGGACAGTCCGGACATGACCCCTTAAACATTTTTCGAAAAGGGGGCATGGCCAGGGTCATGTGACCCCCTAAATTTTTGGGTGTTAAATGCTAATAGCTCCAAAACGGTTAAAGCTACAGGCTTCATATTTGACGTGCATATTTCCAGGGAGAGTCTGGACATGGCTCCTTAAAATTTTTCGAAAATGGGGCGTCTGTAAAAATTCACTTGGCCTGCACTCCATGAACGTCTTCTAGTTTTATCTGCAGTGAAGCAATGAATGTTGATTGTATTTCTGTCAATGCGCGCAGGGTGGATTTGGATCGAAATGCCGATGTGTCGACAGTTTCGTCTAACTTATTGCAACACATTCAGAGATATGTTAACGATGCCACTTTGCTCCGCTCACAGCGACAGGAGCTTATATTCACCTTACCACTGGCGTCCGCACACAAATTTGCTGGTAATTTACTACAGTTAGTGCACATTTTGTTGCTAAGTTTTTTACTCCTCGTACGCTACATTCCTATCGTAGTGAAGAGGAGTATATGACGTCAGTAAGTGTATATATTGACGATCGACCTCACATCTGGTAAAATTTTGAATGGCCATTTCTCTGCAACGGATCATCCAATCCACTTCATGTTTGGTTCTATGGTAGGGTTTTCAGTGTTGGTGGATCGAATGGCGCTACTCCCGGTTGGACCAAATACAAGATGGCGGCTAACCACGGTCTTGGAAAATTTTGAATGGCCATATCTCTGCAATGGGTCATACGTGTTTGGTTATAGGGTAAAAATATAGGATAAAATAATGCGCAAGGGGTAATTAGATTGGTGACAATTTAAAAATTTCTTATTGTCTTATTGTTCATTTGCAGTTTAAATTCACTGAATATACAGTTCTAAGAGAGCACTTTTCTGAAGAAGTGGATTAATTCTGACACGACGAATAAAAATTCGTACTCTAGCATAGATAGGAACGTATAATAGGCGTGTAAAATTTGGACTAAAAATTCCCAACTGTTTGGGAAAAAATGTCAGAAAACCTCAGGGGGGATTTTTTTGACTCACACCGTAGTTTAACTAGGTAGATGGAATTCACGTTTACAGTTGGGTAGAACGTTTTCATACTGTGTGCATTTGGGTAATTTCTGCCGGGTTAAATTGATAAAAAATTATTCACGTCTGTTAAGGATTGCAAAAGTTATCATCAGCACTGAACTGCCGCGTTTTTTGTGGTTCACCGTGTATATCTTCTTCTGTTTTGCTGGTGTTCAGATTTGTTTCAATCTCTGGAGGAGAAGATGGATCAACAAACTGCCGGCGGAGACGATGCAGTTATCCGTGGATACGGCATCTCCATGACGACGCTGGAAGAGGTGTTCATGAGAATTGGTCAGCAGCAGCAGCAGCTTTATGCTGGCTTCTAATCATACATACTATGTATTACAGATGACGTTGGCGCCGTTTCTCACAGTTAGATGTTTTTGCGCCTTACACATCCATATCAGTTCGTGATTGTCAAAACTGCTCGTTATTGCCGGGATTTTATTCCGTACTGTGTTTCCAAGAAGTTTTTAGAGTTGTGACTGATTAATTCCATGTTCGTGCTTGTTTGTTATTTTTATTTGTAATTAGTACTTGAATAATTGATGTTCCGTTAGTTATATTGATTCATTTCAACCGTCGACGGCTGCATTTAAATAAATATCTTACCGTGATAAAACGTTGGTGGCGTGATAAAACGTTGGTGGCGTAGCATAGTGGTAAGAACGCCGGTCATGGCCGGCGAGCTTTCCCTATCCTGCGCTAGACTGATGGCTGGCCGTATGACTACTTTGTGGGTAAGGCGTCCGCTATCAGTCAACCAACGTGGCCAACTCAGCCTGCCATCCCTCCGGGGTCGGTTAAATGAGTAGTAACCCATTAATAATGAGTTACAGAAGGTGGAGACCTGACTGCTGCTGGCTGCTGTGGCCCGTGGTCGGGCTGCTGCACTCAGCCTGTGTGTGCAGGCTGTGGGCGGTGCCTGACCGGCCTGGCGGTTAGTTCAGTGACGACAGCGCATTAGAGGTGTGCAATACACGGTATGCGCTATACAAATCGACGTTCTTACCTTTTTTACGTGGTGTGTAGCAGTACATTTAGTACACTTTGACTTGGTCTATCATGTTTAATGTTTTTATGTTCATTGTAAAACAATGTGAATTGGGCTGGTCGACTTGTGCGTACGATGTGACACCTAAACGACCAGCTCGTACTTCGAGTGAAACATATCCTGATCTGTTTAGCAGTCAGTTGTAAGATTTTTCTGTTTCTGCTACATAACATTGCTCTCCTTCGGTGCTTTGGTGACAGGAAAGGCATCAAGTATGTAAAAATGCTGCTGCAACACTTACCAGAAGTTCACGTATGCTTTTACGGACCACGCCCATCGTGGAGTTACTACGGAGAAAAGTGACCGTGAACAAAATGCGAAACTTGTTGTAGTAGTAGTGGTATTTGTTGTAGTTGTAATTGTTAGCTTAGCGAGCGGGGAAGGTATTGTGACGCTCGCTGTCATGCTGTGTGTGTGTGTCCGCCGAGCCGCTGATGTCATGTATCGACTGCACACTGCATTAGTCTCGGCAGTGAAGGTAATGCGCTGTATCTAATGCTGTCTAGTTGTAGTTGTTGTGTACAGAATTGGAGAACGTGGAAGATGGTGCGTACGCCGCTGAGCGCAATGTTGCCGCATTCTGTGACACGCAGAATGTCGGCTGCGCGGTCGAGTGTGTCGAACTCCAGGACATGGAGCATCCGTCGGGAGAATTCAGTCGTCTGATGGACGAGGACGATGTCGTTGAACCGGTAAAACCGAGCACCTGGCGTCAGATCAGGGCACTGATGAAGATCCGCTTGCTGTCGGAGCGACGAATGCCGACGATCTGGCTTGTACGAATAATCCTGCCAGTTATCTTAGTTCTGAGTGGTGCGGTGAGGTGGGCGGTGCCTGTCGGCTTGTCGACCTTCAGTCGATTTGAGTTGCAGCCTCGATATTACGTGAAGGATTCTAGTGACAGTCGATCGGCAGCGAACCCTGGACTTGCTTTTCTGTCTGCCTCTTTAGCCGGTTTGTAGTTTGTTAGTTATAATATTATTTATAAAAATCTGCAAGCAGTTTATTTAACGTTGTATAACGGACGTAAAGTCTGAAGTTAGATATTTTCGGGATGCCAGTTTTAGTCCCATGCCATATTTTGTCAACAGAGTTATAATTCTGGACTGATTTTTTGAAATGTCGGCTGCCGCCATCTTCGATTTTGTCGCGTCTAAAATCTGAAGGCAGGTTTGTTTCTGGCAGGCTGATTTTAGTCGATGGTGATGAAGTCAAACTTTTGTTGGCTTATTCAAATCAAATCAAACGGTTTATTTTGTTTTGCAATGCAAGTGCTGGATTAAAATACATGAAACATTAATGAACACATACACAAATATAAAACTAGCAAAGAAGTTGCATCAATAGTAAAAAACTTGCATCAGTATTTACGGCTTGTCAGAACATAGGCAGATGACAGTATTATTCTAATGGCTATATAAAATTGTAAAAGGCTTTTACCTGTGTCTGTCTGGTTTTTTGACCTCAAGTAAAACGGATAACCGTGACTTGTCATGTACTGTCCACATGTCAAGTTTGGTGTGATGATAACATGTACAGTGGATTTTGTGTTTTGTTCCAACCCTAATGAGGGAACATTATTATTGTGTATATCTGTATATGCTGTGTCGGTTGATGTATTGACGCTTGCTGTTGATTTACACAAAACAGCTTCCCGTTAGTGGGCTCTGAGTCCATGATGTTTAGGCGCTGATGTAAATTATAAGTAGGTCTCGCCACCCCACTTAAGCCTTAGGGGCTGGAGCTGAATTAAAAGGTGACACGATAGTAGGGCTATGCGAAATTTATATAGCGTTGGCAAGATTTATATAGCGTTGGCTCTCCTTTACTGTAGGGGACTCTGTGCCTACTTTTCAGGTCAAGCTCGGTGCTAAACTGTATTGATGTGCCGTTAAAGCCTACTCCCTCAGAGTGCTGTCATACACACACAGACACACATATGTAGAGAGCGGATAAACGCCCTGTTGCCATGACTGTATCAGCGCTCAGTGTGAGTAATGATCAGCGCTAGCGGCAAGGAAGACGCAACAACGATGACAGTGAATTGACGACGTTGATGATGATGGTGGTGGTGATGATTGTAAAAGATATATTTCGTCCTCTGATTACAGGGTGGCCACCAACCTGGAAAACCTGGAAAGTCAGGGAATTTGACGTTGGTCAGGGAAAGTGGAAAAAGTCGGGCAAAAAGTGTTTTGCCTGTGGTATGTTACTGTGATTGCGATGGTCACAGAATAAACATAGCCTGACTGCCTGAGTTCTGTTAAGTACAGATGACATAAATGTGATGGACAGCCAAAGAAGTGGCCACCCTGTGATTACTGTAATATATGCTTGTCTGTGTGATTTGTCTGTTCAAGGGAGGTTTTTGCACACCCTCACTGCTGGTGGCTTAGAAGTCGATACTTTGAAGACTGATGTTAACTTCTCGACAGTTGGTCCGTATTATCTGGGAATTAATCTCACCGATGTGATGGTAAATGTTTTAATTTGTTCAGTTTATTTTGTTTTAAAACTAGAGCTGTCGAACGATTAATTATTTTAATCGCGTTAATCGCGCGATTAATTATTTTAATCGCGCGTTAACGCGTTAATTAACGCATCAATTCGACAGGTCTAGTTTATGTTGTAGGTTGCCACCGGCGAACGACTGCACGTCTTGCTGTTCACGACTCATCCACAAGATGCGACCACTGTCGAACTTGCCATCAAACAATGACGCACAACTGACAAATTAACCTACACTGTTGTTAATAATTAACTGAATACTATTCGATCGTCAAATAATCACAGTTCAATTGCATATTGGAACTCCTGCGTCATATAATTTATGCATGTGCGCTAAATTTTTTAATGGCGTTAATTTTTTTAATCGCGATTAATTCTTTAACGCGTTAATTAACGCGTTAATTCGACAGCTCTATTTAAAACTATTTCTGGGTGTACAGTAAATGTTGGAACCTCAGCTTCAGACAGTATGGTTTTAAGTTAACTGTAACTGAAACTGAATTTTCAGTTAACTGAAAAATAACAAATTAGTTAACTCTAATGGTAACTGTAACTGAAAAATGTGTAATTAACTGTAACTAAAAGTGACTTTAAAATTACTGTCTGAAACCAGTGGCTTGAAGCGTGGGCCCTGTGAGACTATGATGACATCATTCTCTTTCATGATGCGCATTTTTGTGTGTACAGCAGGGTTCAGAAAAACCCAGGTTTTTAAAGAAAGCCCAAACCACTTGGTTTTAGGGTTTTACTGCGTTTTTCAGATTTATTTATTTCAACGAGCAGTTTGGAATCTAGGTGGTTGATTTAGCTCATCAGCCAAGCTTTTATTTAAATTCGTCAGTACTTTAGATTATATAAAAATTGGCAGATTCATTACTTATTGGTCGTTAGAAGCTGTCTTGCTCTCTCTCTCTCCGTTGTTCCATGGGCTCAATACCCGTTGGTGTTCATGACATATTTCACGAAATTGCTCCATTTCCTTCTGTCCATCGCCAGTCCGTGCAGAGTGCGAATATCCTTGTTGCACCAGTCCACTAGGTCGTCCATCCGCTTTCTTTTAGGTCTACCTCTTTTGTTTTTGCCATCCATTATGCCAAAAACAGCTTGCTTTAGGAGACTGTCATCTTGCGTCCTGCATAGAAGCTGTAAACGTAAGGAAATCTTTAATTATTACTGGCATGACAAACTGAAATTGAATTGAGTTTGGTGCGGGCTTTCTGCTGGTTTTTTTCAACGGGTTTTACCCGGGTGTCTGAACCCTGGTGTACGGTGTACAGAGCAGCCCGTTCAAGGCAACAATTCTCTACAACCACACAGCTGTCCACGCTCTCCCGGTTGCCACCAATCTTGCAACCGGCACTCTCCTGCGGATGAGAAATTCGTCGGCAGAGATCCGTGCAAATGTGTGGCCGTGGCCGGAACACGAACTGTTTGATAATCACAAGCGCATCGCAGCAGCAATGATGACGGTAGTGATTGGTCTCGGTCTCACGTTCGTTGTACCGACCTTCGCTGCAGAAATCGTCAGAGATCGGAAGGTATGTTCTACACGGTGAGGCATAATTAACGGACCCCATTTAGTTTTTATTGTATAGCCTTTGATCAAGTAGACAAAAATTGATAAAATATAGCGGAAATGTCTGGTAGACTATGTAGTTGTAGTTGTAGTAGTAGTAGTAGTAGTACTCGTAGTAGCGGCAGTTTGTTTGTGTGGGTTTAGTGGAAGTGTTGTCGTCAGCTGCGAATGTCTGGAGTTCCATTCATTGCCTGCTGGTAGTGGTAGTACCTGTAGTGGTGGTGGTAGTTGTAGTAGTAGTAGTAGTAGTACCTGTAGTAGTGGTAGTAGTAGTTTCTCAGCAGTTTGTTTGTGTGGCTTTAATGGAAGTGTCGTCGTCAGCTGTGTCTGGAGTTCCATTCATCGCCTACTGGTAGTAGTGGTGGTGGTGGTGGTAGTATTAGTAGTAGTAGTATTAGTTGTTGTACCTGTAGTAGTAGTTATAGCAGCAGCAGCAGTTTGTTCGTGTGGGTTTAGTGGAAATGTCGTCGTCAGCTGCGAGTGTCCGGGGTTCCATTCCTCGCCTACTGGTCGGCTCAGTTCGTTGTTGATATCATTCAGCTCGTCATTGTCGCTGCTCTCTCCGTTCTTGTCTTCGTCGTTTTTCAAGTGAGACTTTATTTATTTTATCGTCCGTGACGGGGACCAACATAACATGGAGTGATTCTGGAACAAGAAATGTTTTAGATTGTGACCGATCTAATCACTCCTCGCACATTATTTTCTCCTGTATTCATCCATCACAACGTGACATTGGGTCACTTTATCTTTCCATAACACCAAAGTTTTACACCAGAGTTTTACACTAAACCTTAAATCCAACTGCTGAACTCTGGTGCAAAACCTTGTCTCGGATTATGTTTGGTGTAAAACCTAGGTTTTAAACTTAAGTTCGGTGTTAACACATTTTTGGATAAAGTCAATTTGGTTTTACACCGAACTTCAGCTCTAGAGGTTTATCTTCGTTTGCCTATGTAAAAGCATTATGCCGATTTGGTGTTATTTATCGTGGGCTCGGTTTAAGTCTGGTTTTACGCCGAAGTTTGGTGTTATATTGGTGTAACACCGGAATTTACACCGGACTTTCGGTGTTATCTCAGGTGTAACTCCAGAAACTTAGTGTGACTTTAGTTTTTGCATTAATTAGGTGTTAAACCGGTTGTTTGGTGTAAAACTTTGGTGTTACGGAAAAATAAAGTGACCCATTGTAATGATGTGATAGGACATTTACATGTGACAACATGATAAGCTAGTTTTTGCTGTTTTCTACGTCCGATACTATTGTCATCGTTACAAGTGTATTTAAAACGGCAGATTTTTTAACATATAAATAATAATTCACGGAAAATTAGAAAAAACAGTTTCTCATAATATCTCGCCAATCAATCATTGGCACATAGGCCTACATACGAAATAGTTTACTATTAGCAGAGTCATTACGATGCGAATCCCTCGAATTCTGCGTTATCATTGTCAGAGTTGAATTGTTCCAGTTGAAGGCAATAATAAACAACGTGTGACATCATGGCCATGTCTCGCACTTTATTTTCCTACGAGAATCTCGTTTCTACGGCTCGGGAGTTCTCGTGAAAGTGTGAGACCCTGAGATGCGAGAATTCTACGCTAGCCATAATCTGTCCGCCCTTACTCATTAACGGCATCGACGTCAGCATTTTGGGGCGGGGCTAGCAAAACGTAGCAAAGAAATTTCCTGCTCGCAAAATCTCGTAGCAGCTCGCGACTTCTACGATGCGAGACGAACATTCTACGCTAGCAGCTACGAGAATCTCCTAAAAAAGACAGTGCGAGACATGCCTCAGCATTGAATTTTTATTGGTAAAACGTGTAAGTCTTGTGGTAACTGTGAGTTTGCTTGATAAATTTAATGCAAATCTGCATATTTATTAACACACGCAGTCGTTTAATCATGTGATATTTGCATTTAATACACGACAACGACAGCGTAGCATTACATAATGCATAGCTCGTCGACCGGCAAAAAATTTTTATGACCCCTCTAAGTCGACACTCCTCGACTTTCAGGGCAAAAATTTATCCAAAATTTTTTGACTTATACACGAGTATATACTGTAGCCGAAGTCATTGCTTTGTTTATATCTAGCATTGTCATTGTAAGTGGTGTCATCTCTGTGGTTATGAATAGGTTCCATCCGTAATGTATCCCGGTGCTATGCTATGTCATATACTGCTGTTCATCGGATATCTGCCCGCTCTTCTGCTGTTGACGTATGTCCTGACGTTCACATTCCACAACTATCAGACGGCTCGGTCTGTGTTGCCGACACTCTACCTAATAGTAAGCAACTGCTTCTCTGTTAATTAGTCGTTCCCTCCACTTTAGATCCACCTGTGTCTCTTGTTCATTTTTAGGCCGCCCTGCACGGTAGTTCCGAGAGGCCTTATATTTTACCCGTGATGTTTTTTTTTTGTTTCGCCACGAGACCTCCCGAGTTCCCTTGGCCGATCGCCGTGAAACTTTGCCACATGATCGCAATCTGGGTGCGCTTTATAATGCAAGTCCAAAAATTCGGGGGGCCTCCCCCAAATAAAGTGGGGCCCAAAACGTGCAAAATTTGCGCCAATTTCATACAACTTCACACTTTGATCGCGAATATCTCCGGAACAGATCCACATATTGAAAATCGGAAAAGTAAGTGATCAACTACAACTCATCCTAAGTTTGACACCAGGAAAGTCGGTGAACTGTGGTCCACAAACAAAAAAGTTATAGGCGCGAAAGTTGATGCACCCTAAACCAACTGTGCGCGTATTGTGTAAGCTGACGCAAATTCATTCGCCAGGTGGCGTTGCTGCGCGCGGCATTTGAACCACCCAAAATTGTCTCTGCAGTCAAACTTGCGGCGCCGGGCGGCCTCACGTTGGGCTCTGCCCCATATTTCTAGTTGTTTTTTGGCTGCTTTTGTCGCCATAGTTTTCAGTGAGCTGATTGCATACAATGCATAGTCACAGAGCCGGCCTTAGGCATGGGCAAGTGGGGCGCTCGCCCAGGGTCTTGCACTTTGAGGGGCCCCGTGCAACTAATTGGATGAGAAGATTCTGGCAAACGCCATTATAATTCCTGTCACGAGGTGTCAAATTTTACATCTAAAATGCACTAAATTCAATTTCGGCTGGGGCTTCGCACAGAAAGAAAAAAGTGTTGATTTTCCATGCCACTTTTGATGACCCGATGTCATCAAATTGATCTCCCAAAATCTTAATTAAACACTGAGTTG
>Ga0209679_1000622_pt1 | contig 13181 bp, 10 predicted proteins | sample WorMetHEROISLAND_4_FD_187408 | JGI IMG/M metagenome (GOLD analysis project Ga0209679, IMG submission 187408) | Marine gutless worms symbiont microbial communities from Max Planck institute for Marine Microbiology, Germany - Olavius sp. 2 HERON... ...
CTCCCGGATCTATGCTAATTAACGAGCTAATTACTCACTAATTAGAAAATAAGTGAAAAATATGAGATGGTAGATCTGTGGGGAATGTCAGCATGAATGTGTATGCAAAGTTTTGTTGCACTCTGCTGCGTATTAAGAAAGCCTTCAGGATTTTTGGACCCGGGAGAACGAGTTATCCGGAGAATCTTGGAGTTATCCCTGGAAATTATGCCCATGATTATGCCAAATGACAACCAACCTCGCCAGGTCATGTGGCCGTTTGACCAATCAGACGCTTGTTTACAAACACCGCCAAGTTATCCTGAGAATAGTTAGGATAAAAAATGTTGCTAAAACGCCAAAACTTAACACGAGGATAAACTATGGAATATCCTCTGATCTCGGAATAACTAATACTGAGGTTTATCCTTCGTTTCTAAAACCGGGCACTACAGTCCAATAATTCCAGGATCCAGATCGTGATCAAAATCCTCACCAAAATCTAATCTCTTGGTTCTTGGGACACATGCCCAACCCTAAAAAAATTCAACAAAATCCACACATCAATGACGGAAGTAGGAAGTGACAAGAAAGCGAGCACTGACCGGATATTCGTTGTGCTTGCCAGGACCTCGCATCAGCTCACGTAGTGTCGTTGAAAATACACCAATCAACGTGTGGCTACAACAAAGACTCTATTTTTAACAACTGTGATGTCATACAAATACAGACTAATGCTCACGACACACAGTCAACAAATATGCACAAACGTCTTGTACCAGTCAACACGCATAAGTAACTTGCATGTCTGATGGGTTTCATCTCGCTCGACAGTCTTGCGTTCGGCCATAAGGTCGACTTCCTAACACAAAGAACGCGTCTGGCATGGTGTGGCGTCCTACAGTGGCTAACGTGTTGGTCGTGATCAACGAAGTTACTCTACGCCGGGCCCGGTTAGTACTTGGATGGGTGACCATCTGTGGATGGGTAAACCATCTCGGTATGTAACCAGCTGCCCAGGTTAACTCAGCCTGGCCATCCCTCCGTGGGTAGGCGCAGTGAGTACCACCGAAAGCTGGGGAGTAAACAGGCACACTACGCATACACTAGCCCCATATCCGTGGTCGGGTAGTGCAAGCTGGTGTCTGGCTGAGGGCTAAGGAAACGGAGATCAGCGCCGCCCTTTGGCCTAGTGGCTCGGGTTCTTCTTTACTTACAATATCTACAATGAACAGAGTCCAAAACTGATACATATAACACCACGACACAACCTCGACTTCGCCGGAGCAAGTAGAAGTCACGTGACACAAACACAGTAAGTAAAACGGTATTGCTATATGTCCACAAAATATAATGTTCGCGATGTCTGTCACTGATAATGACTCATCGTCGCAGTCGCATAGAACAACAAGACGCAGTTGTTTGTAAGCAAAGCTCCCAAACCGATCACGCAAAATCCGCGTTAACATAAACACAGCAAAGTTTTTCTTACCTTCCATTCCGATTCCAATCAAAACACTCCACCTTCAGCGTTCTGCAATATTTTACACAAAATGTCAACTGACTGATAATAACAAACAGCAATGGCGGCGTGGGCACTGGCTGCCTACAGCAAGACTGCAGTGCAAGTCGTTAAAGTTGACAAAACAGAACTAAAAATAAACAAATAAGAATTTTAACACAAGTAAGCCAGAAATAAGACCCAAAGTCCGTGAAGGTAGTCTAATAGAAGCTGAGTTCACAGCTACAGTTGTGACAGAAAAATATGTAAAGCTAGAAAGTCCAACTCAACACGAGACTTCGAGTACTATATGCCTCAGCCTGTGCAGTGACGGTTCCAGCGTATGCTACTCCACCATGACCTTGAACTTTGACCTCTTGATCCCAAAATTCATCTATGTCCCATAATACATCATTGATGTAAGTTTGGTGAAAATCCAACTAATACTTTTCAAGACATCGTGTTAACAAGCCCAGAAAGTGCTGTTTCCAGCATACTTTATTCCACCACGACCTTGACCTTTGATCTTTTGACCCCAAATTTTGAGGCTTTCATTTCTGTCCCAAAATGCACGTTGATGTAAATTTGGTGAAAATATGTCAAATACTCTGCAAGATATCGTGTTAACAATGTTTTGGGACGCACGCACGGATGCACGGATGAATAGGACAAAAAAGTATGCCTACGGCCACACTATGTTGGGCGGAGACATAACAAACATCATGCGTTACACACTTACTGTGACTCATGATTCCATATTAACTGCTTGTTTCAAATGATTTTCATTTACTACGAAACAATCAACTAAACGACACAACAGCATTACTACAAACCGGTCAGGATCTCCATTGCACAACGTTCTTGTGAGAACAGTGAATGGCTTCCACATTGGACTCAATGTCTTCCTGATGTACTCCGTCTTATGCACCACCGTGAACCTGACCACCAACACTGCACCGAGTAAGTAGTGTCACACTACATAAGGCAACAGCAAAAAAGGTTAAAAAAGTTAAAGGTGTGTATAGCTCTTTATGGGAACCCATCTCAGAGCTACGGGGCGTCACTTGCCATGTGAGATCACACAGTGTTACCTGCCACCCGACACAAGTGAACGCACCCCGCCTTAACCCCAGCTAGTCAGGCCAGTACTCAATTTACCTACGCTGGAGGGATGGGAAGCTGAGTTGACCTAGGTAGCTTGATAGCGGGCTGACTGGGAATCAAACCCATGACCGCTTGATGGCAAGTCCGATGCCCTGACCGTTACACCACCAAGCCACCCATAAATGACATATTTGGGCATGCAACCCTGACCACGCCAATTTAGGGGCCATCCTGTGTACAAATTATATTATAGTCCTCTGCTGTAAGCTCTACGTAAAATTTGAATGCTCTATCATTAAGGGGACCGAAATAATTAAGGTTGTGCCATTTTACAAATTTGGTCACGTGACCCGGATCACGCCCATTTACGAGCTATCCTGTGTATAAATTTTGTTTTACTCCTCCATCCTAAGCTCTGTGTAAATTCTGAATGCTCTATCTGCAGAAACAATCACGGGGGTGTAAAATTACAAATTTGGTCACGTGACATTAACCACGCCCATTTCGGGGACTGCCCAAAAATCTTTTCTTCGGGATATTAAGTGGAAGCTGTGTTCCAAATTTGGTGAAGATCGGTCCAAAACTGAGCTCACAATCTTGTGCACAGACGCCGGACGGACATCAGACGGACCCGTGGAATTCAAGCGAATTTATATTCTGTCCAACGCTATACATTTGAGTATTGCCAGTATTTTTGCCACAGCTGGTGTTTTTGCCACCCCTAATTTTGTGGTCTAGGGTGAATTTATATTCTGCCCAATGCATTGGACAGACAAATATAAACCCGTTAGTTCTCCACAGAGTACGAAGCAAGCAACCTTACTATACTTTTTTATCATCCACAGGTGATTACTCACAGCAACGTAGTCACAGCAGCAGGGCGTCTATCCACTCTGTACGTGCGTGTGTATGTGTGTGTGTGTGTGTCAGCGCTCTAGAACAAAAACCACTGGACGTATCATCACCAAACGTAGCAGGTGGATAGTCCACGACAAGCCCTGGTCGCCCATTTTATTTGGGGTCAAAAGGTCAAATGTCAAGGTCGGCATGAGTTTGCACTCTCCTGAGTGCCAGTCCTCTAGCTGTAAAAAATACAGCACTGTTGTATTTGCACAGCTGTAGTTGTAGTATGCATTCATTCTGTAACTCTGTGCGTTCTGCATTTTTCGTCATTAATAGTGACAGATAAAAGAATATTTTTAGTACAAACACCAAATAAACAACAACGGCAACAATGAAACAGTATTTCAATGACAACGAAGCAAATCAACAACAAACTCACGATCCGTTTTCATTTGTCCGGCTGAAAACCAGAAAAGGATCAGATTTTCCGAAGAAGTCTTTCTTGTCCAGCTTGCTGGCAGCAAACTGCAGTGTGACCTCATCCTGGGCAATTGTAAACAGCAGCAAGATAATACAAGAACATGTCTTTATTACTCGACTCACTGCGTACAAGCATCTCACAGCAACAAAGAGAGCACTGGATACAGCGCATTACCTTCGCCACATGCAGTCACGGCTCGGCAGACAGACGAGTGTCAATGTCACAATACCTTCTCTGCTCCCTAAGCAGCGGCAAACGTAACTTGCTACTCCATCCAAGACACTCAATAGACAAGATGGCAGATCATCCAAAGATCTGAAACTAAATGATAATCTATATAATAAAAGGCGTTATGTTTGTTTGTCTGTTTGTCTGTCTGTATCTATGTTCCGTATGGCCGGACAAATGGCTGGGCCAATCAAGACCAAACTTGACACATGCACTCATGTCCACCCAGGGAGTGTTTCTGTCAAGGTCAATGTCAAGGTCATTCATGTATGCGTGCGGGAGTGACAGAATTACGAAACACCCGGAATGCTGCGCGAAAGCGACACCTGGCGAACGCTCAAACTACGTCCGGAGGACGGGGGAGGCGACACCTGGCGAACGCTTACGAAACTCCGTCCGGACGACGGGTAATTACAGCTCGAGTAACGAGGCGAAGCGCCGCAAGCGCCGAGCAGTGAGCGCCAAAGGCGCGAGTAGAACTCCGTCCGGAGGATGGGTAATTACAGCTAGTATGTAAATAATGGATGCTGAAAGTAAAAAAATTGCTGCTGTTATGTTGCTGCTGCTGCTCCTGCTGCTACTATTACTAGAAATTTCTACTTAACAGATGAACTTTTCACGAGTAACTCTGAGCTGCCCAAAAATAAACAATTTTAAATTACATAACAAAATGCAGAAAGTGACAAAAACAAAAAAAGATGTCGGCGCACCGAGTGCCGACATGATATGCGGCCGTCCGTCCAGCTGACGAGCGTCTCAGGCGTTGAGAGTGAATTAGGACTAACAATGGTTAGGCCTAGTTTGCAGCCTGTTCCTGAGCCGCGCCATGCTGCCCATAAGTAAACATACATGTAAGCCACATACACAGCAATTTTTTTAGGTTTCTGATGTCTGGTGACTGACCTTTTGACCTTTTCATCCACTTACTTGTGCCCTGCGGAACGTTTTTACTAATTTTGAATATTCTACATTTTTTGCTTTCGAGGCGAACAGACAAATGGACGGGCAAGACGCATAATGTGGCCTATAGCACGGCCGCATAATAATTCAGTCAGTTGGAAATATTCTCACACGGCTCTACAGCAGATAATCCAGATATTGTAGCACATTACTACTGTAAAATTTCAGTGGCACTGATATAAAACATTACAGAAACTGACCTTGCAGTCAGTTAACTCTTCAGCAGACACTGCAGAACACACACACACGCACACATCAATCATTATAGACCGACACTACTGCTGCAGTACTCAGTAACAGCTAATGTCATTCATTAGTCAATGTCATCAAAACCTTCACAGGTATCACAGGGCCGGCTTGTTCCTATTGATACGCACTTCATAAACAGCAAGCGTTTCCATTTGCGGCAAACAAACAAACAACACTGTTTCCCAAAAAAGACTCACTTTGTCTTTGCCTATAACACTGACATGTGTCAACAAATATTCATAATTTTTAGCAGAAACATACTGAAAGAAATTTGCTACATGGGGACGTATAATTAATTCACCTGAAGCGGTTGGAGTAGCTGCACTACCTTGAAAAATAACATTCACAACTTTGGTCATGTTTACTGATATAGTAAGTATAAAATTCGTGACTTTAGATCCGATTCACGCAAGTAAGTGCTATAATACTGTACCATAGTTATCATACATCAAATGACTGAAAGTTGCAATCAAGATTTTACAAGGTAGCACAGTTACACAATTGGCGTATCACACTAGGTAGGTTAATAATGCACCGTCTTCTGTTGCAATTTTCTTGTACAGTGTAGCGTACCTCGGCTAAAAATTATTAAAATTGGATGACATATGACAAAGCTATGAGCAAAGACAAAACTCGGCTCTTTCTGAGACACCATGTACTTCATAAACAACAGTGTTCATAAAGCAAATGAAAGATTTTTTAAACAGCTTTCCAAAAAATCCCAGACGATCTACATATATAATTATCTAAATAGAGAGCACTCATTTCCACATTGCAATACATGGCACATAATAGTGGCATCTTCTCAATGTTAGATCAATATTAGACAAAACAAAAGCCAGTTCATTCATCCGTAATCATATCTAATCACTTGTTTCTTTACCCAAGGCCTGAGCCATTCCAAAAATTTCAATTCGTTAACTTGCTCATCTATTAGTTTTTGAGTAATACTGCTGACAGACAAACAAACCAACGCAAAGACATAACCATCTTGGCAGAGGTAATAACATTCAGAGGCTGTAAACAAATATAATAGCTAACCATGCACTTGTATTCCAAAATGCAAACAAAAAGCACAGCAAAATTATACTGCAAAACATCATATTTTTGCTGCATCTTAATTTTGCGACTTTGGAATGCAGAAATTTTGCTGCATTTATATTTGGCATTTTCCCAGTGTTCTACCAGTATTTACCAGGTCTTTGATGGGCAAACTGAATTTTTGCGGGTATTCAATTTTGCGATTTTATCCTCTCACGAAATTCGCAAAATATTGATGCACACAAAAAGTATGTGTTTTACAGTAACTGATAATAGATAAAAATGCAAATTAATAATACTCACATATGATACTACCACAGTTAACCTTTGGACCCCTGACAATACCAACAACATTCATCAACAGACACAAACACATGCAGAACTATTCACGTAGCAACACTATAGTCATGCTATTTGTTCATTTTTGAGTTTAATCTTTTTCAGTGGAGTTTAAATTATTATAATAAAGTGAAAATTATAATTCTAACATAACCTCAAGCTGGCATTGGAGCACGTGAAATTTTGTGCATTTACTGCTCGATACTTTGCTCTATTTTTCACAGCGCTCGCTAGTCCTATTCATGAACACAGGCATTTACGTGCAACTAACAGTTATTAACTGCTGGCTCTGTAAACTGACACACAAGTACAAGTTCACATTAACTCCGAGTTAATTATTAGTTAACTACTAACACTTTCAATTTGTGTTTTTAGCTCAACTGAACTACTTGTCTGGAGTTACCCCACGTCAAGCCCAGTGAGAATCTATTAAGACTGCAGCAGCAGGTTTTCTTCAGGTAGGATGCCATTCTGTCACCCAAGCAGCAGCATCAGAGCACTGACGGATGAGTATTATGAGACAGGCATGTGGTCTCGGTCTCAACGTCTCCATCTCGAGACCGTCTCAAGGCATACTAACGTCTCGTCTCAGTCTCGTCTCGGACAAAGTGTTCAACGTCTCGGTCTCATCTCAGTCTCAGACCTGTGCATCCCGGGTCTCGTCTCAGTCTCGGCCCCAAAGGTCTCCGCATCTTGTCTCAGGTCTCGGACCTTTTGTCTCGTCGTGCATAACTTCAGTTCTCCAATACAAACCAGTATGCCTTAGTCCGTAGTTCGTGGCTTAGATATACTCGTTCACAGAGCCTTTTATCATTTCGTTTACTTATTTATCATGAAGCTAAGTTAACAGGTGGTGGCGTGGTGTAGTGGTTAACGCGTTGGTCGCGATCAACGAAGTTACTCTACGACGGGACCGGTTAGTACTTGGATAGGTGACCGTCTGCGGACAGGTGAACCATCTTGGTATGTAACCAGCCACCCAGGTCAAATCAGCCTGGCCATCCCTCTGTGGGTAGGCGCAATGAGTACCAGTGAAAGCTGGGGAGTAAACGGGCACACACTGCGCGATGCACTAACCCCGTATCCGTGGTCTCGCAGTGTAAGCTGGTGTCTGGCTGAGGGCTAAGGAAACGGAGATCAGTGCCGCCGTATGGGCCTTGTGGCTCGGGGAGGACTTTACTTTTTTTACTTAAGTTAACTATCATATGCCACATGCAAAATTACATCATCTGTTCTGCGTAATAGAAAACGGAGGTCAGTCGTGATGGTGTCGGATGTCATTAAATTTGTTTAAATCCACAACGTTACAAATTTTTACAAATTGCTTACCAGTTCAGTTGATTCATATATGTGATGCTTAATTGTTTTCACCATATGCCTCGGCCAAGTCTCGGGAGCTGCAATGTCTAGTCTCGGTCTCGTCTTGGACAAAATGCCCAACCTCTCGTCTCGTCTCTGTCTCGGACCTATGCATCTCGGGTCTCAGCCTGAAAGGTCTCATGCCTATTCCTGATATGAGAACATTATAGTCAACGGGCATGTATCTGTTTGAAATGATCAAGAATAGGAAGCAGTTGACAGCTGCATTCTGTAGCAATGCGACCACAACCTTTGAAGAATATTACACCTAGTTCTGGTGCACAGCCGTCATAAAGCTACTGCGGGTTTAAAGAGTGAGCACTACATGTGAAGTTTCACGGTATTATTCTGTTACATACTTGAGACAACGTTCCAGCCTGATCGAGCTCACAATTTCTCCAAGTGAACACTCCACGCTTCCAAGAAAGTCCTATCACATACGAACACACACGTGTTGCATCATCATCATCATCATCATCATCATTTTATTGACACAAAAAGTGAACGACACAAAGGTTGAATAACAACGCTAACATGCGCCGTAAAAACACACCCACAGTATATAGCAGCAGCGGCGAGTAGACTGTAGAGACAAATAAACAAATAAACACAGACACTTGGTACATGTGAAACAGATGTAGATGAAGAAAATAAGTAGAATGTTAATTCTTGTAATGCAGAGTAACTATGTCAGAACTAAATAGTCAGAAAAATTAACCTTGTCTAATGAACGTTTAAAGCATGCCAATGACGAATAATTAACAATGTTTACCGGCAGATCATTCCGGACATTTATTACACGCTGTGTAAGGAATGAATGTGGAAAACAGGATGAGCAAAAAGACGGACAAATGGGATCAGCATGTGTCAAGCAACGGACTGAGCATACAACAGATGAACATGGTCAGGGTGGCCACAAAGTAGGAGAAAAAAATTCCCTGAGTTTTCCAGGCTTTTCCAGAGCCATAAACTTACTTTTCCATAGGTTATCGCAACAAAAAGTAAATGTAATAATGACCTTCATCATGGGTCATTCCACAACAACTCCAGCAATATAACAGGCCTAGTATTTTAGCTGACATTTACTGGGCAGGGTCGCTACTCTGAGATCTTAATGATCCTGTTTACCCAGACAACAGCTGTTTTACACAAATATTTGAATAACAAACTAAAAATACTTTGTTTGTTAAATTTTTCCCTGAGGCTGCACAGAATTCCTGGAGTTTTCCATGTTCAGAGAAATCCCTGAGTATTCCAGGTTTTCCATGTTTGTGGCGGCCACCCTGATGGTGATAAACTGTGAAGTCCTCACTGCGGTTGACGGAAAAGAATGAACAGACAAGAGAAGGAGTACCACAGTTGACTCTCACTGACTGACTGACTGACTGACTGACCGACTGACCGACTGACCGACTGACTGACTGACTGACTGACTGACTCACTCACTCACTCACTCACTCACTCACTCACTCACTCACTCACTCATGCAGTTTTTGATGTGGCAAGCGGATTAGGGAAATGTGATCCGCAGAGTATTTGGAATCCGCGGAAAAACTGTGGATCCGGAATCTTAACAAATGAAATAAGGCCAACATTACATTTAGTATTACTTAGTCCCTTATCGCTGACTCCAAAACACGTGACCTTGAATGACCTAGAATGGCCATTTTGTGTTAAATTCTGTTTTGCGCCAGTACGTTTGGAGCTCTGAAGCCTGGCTTTCGAAGCTTGGCTACTCTTAAACTGGTAGTGAATGTTGTCGGCGAATTTTAAACCGAATAGAACAGCTGGAGCATCGCACGGTTTCCTTGCGACAGCACAGCTTTCTTGTTGTTTATCCAGCCCATTTTCCGGAGTTACTCCAAGTTAGGTTATTCCAGGTTAGGCCAGTTCCCAAAAGTAAACTCTTGGTAATTGTTGTGGCACAACTTTTACAAGCTAGATGCCCTTCCTGTTACCCAATCAACACCATTAATGCATTGAAGGATGACAGTGTTCCTGACGATGGACAGTATGCTGCCACCATGCTGCCAAGGTCAGGAACACTGCAATGTTTGCATGGGCTGCCTTGCCCTGTGGCTTCAAGGCAGCATAACTCCTGTAACAATAACAGTGCTAATCCTTTAATTATTAAATTTTAATCATTAATCATTAATTTTAATCATAAGAATTTTCACTGATTAATAGAAGATTAATCGTTATAAGTGTCCAAGTAGTAAGTAGTAATGTCTAAGTAGTAATTATCAGAACTTCAACATACGTGTTTTGAGAGGTCTGAGCTTGAGCAGTCAACATCATAACTACATAACGAAACATACACAAATGTACATATTTAATTATATTATAACATATCAATGTCATACGCTTTGGTGGCGCAATAGTTAGGGCAACTGGGAAGCTGTAGGTTCAACTCCAGGTTGTATCACTGTCAGGTTACAACTTTGGGCAAGTTGCTCACACACGTGCCTCTATCACAAACCAATTTCATACCGCTGTAAAAACCGGGACGGTAATGGCAGAATTATGAAAGGTGTGGTCTCTCATCCATACGATACGATACAATGCAGATTGTGCACTCAAAAACTGACGTGACCTGCCACTTTAGTCTAACGCATAAGAATTAAAAGTTTATGAAAACGAAAAACTGAAAAAAACGATGATAATGAGGCTGATTTACCAAGAAGCAAACCTCGATAACACAAACACTCCATAACACTAGGTGCAAGCTCACTGCCTACTCAAGAGCTGAAAATGAAACTAGACAGCACTGGATACAGCACATTACCTTCGCCGCCGAGACTAATTCGGCGGACACACACACAGCGTGACAGCGCGATGCTGAGCGCCACAATATCTTCGTTCGTTAAGCGGCCAGCGCACTTTCTCCTATTCATCACCTGTCATCTGGAACGCCATTCCACTATCCGTTAGAGACGCCCCGTCCATCAGTACATTCAAGCATCACCTACAATCATTTTACTTTCACTCCTTTCTCTCCTAACCTCCACCACCTAGTGACTACCCGCGCCTCTGATTAGAGCTATGCTTGACTATGCTGTGCATTATAAGTTTACGTAGGTAGGTATGTAAGGTAAAGTAACACAAGGCTACTGTACCAGTTTACTTATTCCAAATATCATGGCAAATCTACAACAGAATCAACTTGGCTAAGGCACAAAATACACGCCGCATAGGACAGATTTGCATCAGCACGTGGTAACATCTCGAGAACAAATACAACAGAATCAGACATCAAACGTACATTTCGAATTTTAATTTCTGCAACTCTTCAAAGAAATAGTCCATGACAAATTTCTTCACAAAGTCCGGATTCAGGTTATCCCAGATGATTTCGGTCCTGCCAAACTGTGACGAACATCAACGGTTAAACCGAAGTATATCAGAAATACATCGACGACGAAATACACAAAATTCAGTTGTTCAAATACAGACACTGTTACTGCTGCTGCTGCTGCTGCTGCTGCTACTACTACTACTACTACTACTTCTATCACCACCACTAGCAATGCTACAACTTATGATTTTTGTTTAACAAGCTCATATCTATAATTTCTCCAGTTTAGAACGAGTTCCCCAAAAGTCAACTTCTGGGTGGGTCAGAACTCCGGTCCTATTATTAGCCGTTTGTGGACCAAAGTAAACCAAATTAAGTTTGCCTGTGCAGAAGTGTCTGTAGCTATAGTTTGCAATGCTGTTTTCCGATTAACGATGTCTTGTTGCATTCCAGAGATATTCGCGATCAAGTCGCAAAGTTGTGCGAAATCGCGCCAAAATTTGATGTCATGGGCTGCCAAATTTCTGAGGGAAGGGGCCACCCAAATTTCCAATGGAATTTTATAAATCTGGATCACCATCAAACATATGGCAACATTTGATGACAATCGGCCAAGCGACGTCGGAGATTAGGTGGCGAAAAATAAAGAAAGATCTAAACTACAGCAGTAAAACAGAATGGCCGGTGGCCAGCATAGCTCGTGGGCAGCCATATCTATTGGAACAACTTTTGTCGCCTACCCAATAGTGTTAAAACACTGAAGGATCGCATACATACACACATACATATATACATACATTAAATTATTTATAGGTCAAATTTGTTTTACGTTTCTTGGTGAGTCTTTCTTCAGTTGTTTTAGGTTGGCTGTCAATACCAGAGCATCTGACTTAGTGAAAATCGCTGAGCAGATGAATTATTATCTAGTCAATGCAAATAACATAACACTGAGCTAATATGTGAACAAAGTAAAAGAATATATAAATGCCTAGAATACATACTTCTCGCCACTGTTCAGATGCAAATTGTTTTACGAAGACGACACACACTGAAACGAAACCAAAAAAGCTACTCATTAGAATCAATTAGATATAACAATAGCAAAGACTACGTTGTAAAATCAAAACACAACAGAACTATAATTGCTGTCGGAACTTCATGAAAAAAAAGACAAAACCTTCATGAAAAAAAGATAAAACCAAGCTTGTCAGCAGAATGACGACGACGACAAACACCGCTCAAAGATGCCAAATGCTTGATTACAGAATTAATTTTTGTTTGAATAAATTCTTACTTACTTTATAAATTAACACATTTTTATGCTTCCGCCACCGATACACGTCACGGAGGCATTGTTTTGGGGTAGTCATGCATGAGCGCATCCTGGATGTCCATGCATCCATGCACGCGTCCAGGCAGACATGCTGTTAGCACAATATCTTAGAATCCATCAGACAGAACTTCATCAAACCTGATGATGTAGTTGAGGCAACAGATGAAACGATTAGGTTTTGAAGGTTGACGGGTAAAGGTCAAGGTCGTTACAAGGTCGGATGCGAACGCGAGTTACTGGGCTGAGCAAAGGAATCAGGAATCCACAAGGCAACCACATTGATGCTTAGGCGTCAAGGTTTTATAAATGTAAGTAACTAACTAGGGTCTTAATCTGAAGTGATCAGACTGTCTGATGAATACAAGAACATTGCTTTAAAAGAAACGAAGAGGCAACTAGCTAATGTAGGTTCGCCTAGGAAATAGCCACAAAATGGCATGTGTGTGTGTGTGTATTACAGTGGTCAAGC
>Ga0209679_1000623_pt1 | contig 13173 bp, 7 predicted proteins | sample WorMetHEROISLAND_4_FD_187408 | JGI IMG/M metagenome (GOLD analysis project Ga0209679, IMG submission 187408) | Marine gutless worms symbiont microbial communities from Max Planck institute for Marine Microbiology, Germany - Olavius sp. 2 HERON... ...
CATCCAGTTTCTTGATGCTTTTGGTAAAACATTTATTGTTGACGCTACCACCGTGAGCTAGCAAGCACTGCAGGTGATCTGGGATAACCAGCCACAGTGAATGATCACAAGATTGGTAAGTAAAACTTCACTCAGCTATTAAATGCATGTATGAAAGCTGATGATGAACACTTCAAGTATCGGCAAATTGTTTATTTTGTTGTTCAAATCGCGACGGACTTTTGCAAAATATGACGTGTCCTTCATTCTGCAAACATTCCTTGAACATCAGAAATGACTACGTGGTCACCCAAGAAATTTAATAACTTTGTCATAATTAAAAATATTATAATGCTGCTTAGCAGTTTTGCGCGAATACGAATGAGTAATAAATGTGTGAAATTTCATGCAAAAATTCCAAGCGGTTGCTACGAAAATGGCAAAAAAACTTTAGAGGATACTTTTTTTGCTGCACTGTACACACGCAGTCTTAACTAGCAATCACTAAGTCACTAAGTGTTCGCAATTAATCACACACAAGTTGCATTTTGTGGCAAAATGTGCAGTCATTACTGTACAGCAGAGTCCAGCTTGCTGATAATTCTGCAGTGAACTGTCAGTGGCTTAAAGCCGATGTCATACCATGAATAAAATCGGCCACAAAGCGATAACACAGGCAGATAAAAATCTGTAGTGTGACATTTTTCTCACTGGACAATTTTATCGTCCAAAATAGAACACGCTCTATTTCCAACGAGAAAATCAGCTGATGTTCTCGAAATGCTGAGCTGTGATTGGTCAACAGGCATTGAATCTGGTCTCAGTTATTCACCGAATTCACTGATGCCACCCGTAAGATGCATCACTGATGGCAATGTAGACACAGGTGTTACGACTACAAAACGCCTATTCTCAAACACAATACTGTATTATCTATTTATTTATTTAATTATTTTTGGTTAGTTATTCTAGAATATTTATTCCAGTTCAGTGGAAACGGAAAAAATGTAGATATCACATTTGTGATCCACCATTTGTTGTAGATCTTGTCGCGATATGTATCATGACATGTGACATGGTTCACTGCTTTTATAGGCCAGGTTTATCAGTCATCTAAACCACACCCACAAAAGTTGGCCGATTTTATCGATCGTATGACATCGGCTTAACGAGCCGAGAAACTTTGGTTACAGCAGTAATATTACTCCTAACTTTGTGCTTAATGTCAACCTTGCTTCTTTCGGTCCTGGACAGGTTGGTTCTGTTGTTCCTCCCACCACTGCACCAGTTGTTCCTGGGTTTTCTGCAGCGCAGGACAGTAACGACTGTATTCCATCGCAAATTCGCCCTTTCCTTGCGTCGTTGATCGCAGTTCAGTAGAATAGCCGAACATTTCGTTTAGTGGAACCTACACACATGAATTCAGTTTTTGTTTAACCGGTCCGTTTTTCCAGAGTTACTCCGAGTTAGGTTACTCTTGGTTAGGCCGGTCCCCAAAAGTAAACTCTTGGGAACTGTTGCGGCAGAACTTCCACACGAACAACTGCCGTTTTCCCTTGATTAAAAAAAGCATTGAAGGATGAAGGAAAGTGCTCTGTACTTGCGTGCACATGGAAACTGACAAACTTCTAGTATTCCGGCTCACTCATGCATTTTATGAAAAATGAAAACACTAAGAATATGTGAGAAGCATGTAGTTGCAAATCGTTAACATGACGATACAGTGTAATGTAAATGCACATCAGCCCATGCTTTCACTCTTGACTTCAAAAACTTAAATTACAACATGGGATGGCAAACTACACCAAACGTCCCTAGCCACGGTAGTTGATATTAGTGGGTGTGGTACAGGCTATAGTACCTTATGGCAACCCCACTGCCTGTCAATGCAACCGACGGGGCAACTGGCTTACCCGAGTTTGACTGGAAAATGGCTGTTAAAATGGTGAGCATGTGGATGGCAAACTATAAATGGTCAAATGAATAAGAAATCACCATGATAACTGATCAGGCATTCTGCAAAAGACAACCTTACAGGTTTATAACCAAGTAAAATACTGGACGGAACTATTATAAATCACAAACTAGGCAACAACACCAGAATGACCACCATCGTCATATGACACACCTCGCAGACTACTGAAAAGTAGCCTTCAGTGGAATCTTGTCCCGTTATGACGGCATGTCGCTTGCTCAACCCAGCCAAGACTGTGCCTTGGAATTCAACTGGCGCTACAACCTCCACCGTCATGACCGGTTCTAGCACCAACCACTGTCCATACTCCAACACTGCATAACAAAGCGTGCAAACTCGATTAACTGAGGTTCTTACAGCAAAATAGCCGACAAAGAGTTATGAAAAACCGATCAGGAACTGAAGAAAGGCCAAATAATTCCGGTAGCATGTAGCATGACAGCTCACAAGCGTTTAATTGTCTATGTGTCTGTGTGTGAGTCTGTCCACAGCCGCTGGCACAGTAGGCCACCACAAACAAAGCTTGCACAATAAGGAGGCCAGTCTACTACTGTAAAACCATATATTTTCATCCCATTTTAATTTGGCATTTTCCCACTGTTCTACTAGTATATACCAGACATTTGATGGGCAAACTGAATTTTTGCTGGTATTTAATTTCGCGATTTTATCCTACTCACAAAATTCGCAAAATTTGATGCACACGAAAAATAGGCATTTACGGTATTACTAGACGGGTGGCAAATTGTACAGCTGTGTGCACTACTGCACTACCATGAAACAGCTTTGACTGATAACTCATAACTCAGCGATACATGCATAATACTCTGTGTACTTGTTTTAACTGCTTTTTGTGACATTACTCGCACGGCACAACCTAACTTACCTGCTTTTTTACATTATGTTACATTACCAGCACCTCGTAACCGTTCTTACTGCACAACTGCACATGCATATTTTAGCCAAGTGAACACGTAGCATGATAGCCAATATCAAAAAATTAAAACCATGATGCCACTAGAAGGTCAAGACTAGGGATGTACCGGATTCCAATTTTCCAAATCAGAGCCGGATTTGGCCGGATTTATAAACTCAAATCTGGCCAGAGCCGGATATGAGAATCAACATAAGAGCCAGAATGAGTCAAATGAGTCACTCAACATTGTCAACAATCAACATCAAATCACAAACCTGAAAGTCACGTTCAAAAACTCAACATGAAGTAAAATCAGAGCTAGAATGAGTCAAGGAAACACTATAATGCTCTGCTTACAACTCGGTATGGCCCAAATATGGTTTTGTCTGACGGTAAGTGCAATTTATCGAAAATCTACATTAGTTCCAGTTCTATTAGATGCTATTAACACACGGGACAGCTGCCCCAAATCCGGCCAAAAAATCTGGCTGGAGCCAGATTTGTCCGGATTTGCCAAAAAGGGCTGGATGCCAGACCTACCGCAGCCGAAGCCAAAATCCGGTACATCCCTAGTCAAAACTGTCTGATGATGCGTTAGGTTACTTTGACACAGTACTGCAGTATGTCAGACAACAGACGGATGGACCAACAAACAAACAAAACTGTAACAGCATATTCACTACGCATACAAACCATGTACCACAATGCAGCAGAACAAACACTAATAGATCTAGCATAGAAATGACCTTGTTTAATGGCGCCTTCTGCTGCCAGTTGGAATGAATAGTCACAGGAGTCGACTGAATGATGTGCACCTTTAAAACAACACAGGCACAACTACACTAACAAGACTATCATAGTCTGACTCACATCACACAGTTTGCTCGGGCGGCTCGGTGGTGTAGTGGTTAGGGCGTCGGGCTTGTGATCGAGAGATCGTGCGTTCGACTCCCTGCCGGTGCATTACCGGGTGGCCTAGGTCAACTCAGCCTTCTATCCCTCCGGAGTAGGTAAATCGAGTACCAGCTCACTGGCTGGGGTTAAGGCGGGGCGTGTTCACTTGTGTCGGGTGGCAGGTAACACTGTGTGATCCCATATGGCAAGTGACGTCCCGTAACTCTGAGATGGGTTTCCCATGAAGCGCTATACACAGCTTTAACCTTTAACCTTTTTAACCTTTTTGCTCTACAGTAGCTTCTATCAACAACACTAGAAATTAGAACTTGATGCACAGCATCAAGTTCTGTATCACTCCGCCCGCTGGGCCTTTGGTCATATTGTGATCTTGACCTTTGACCCCAAACACTGACATGCTCATCCTTGTCCCAAAATGCATCAACACTGAAACGAAATTCAGTCCGGTAATTTTCACGATATCTTGTTAACAATGCCAACAGTGCATTTTCCAGCATGTTGGGCCCCAATGTGACCTTGAACTTTGACATTTTGACCTCAAACTTGAAGCATTCATCCTTGTCCCAAAATGAACCACTGCTGAAAGTTTGGTGAAAATATGTCCAATATTTTTCGAGATATTATGTTAACAATGTTCAGGATGCACGGATGGACGGACATATGAACAGCCCGAAAACATAATGCCTCAGGCTACACTACATTGATGGAGGCATAAAAAATTTATTAAATCACATTTACACTCACGAGTAAATACTATATATATAATCATAAGCTTATATAAGATTTCAGCCTCTGAAACCCATCCAGTTGATGCATGCAGGCAGTAACCATGGGTGCTGTGAAATACTTTGCACAAGGATGCACAGTTCCGATCACGAGCAATGCTGTAGATAAATTTCCAAACATGGAGAGCAATCTTGTAAATGACTCGCTGCCACACCAGAAGTCGGTGAAGGCTGTGTAGACTTGGCACGATGTGGAATCCGATAAATCATAACAACATCTACGGACTTAAATCCACAGCAAGTGGTGGTAGCGTGGTGTAATGGTTAATGCGTTGGTCTGAATCAATGAAGTTGCTCTATGTTGGGCCTGGTTACTACTTGGACGGGTGACTGTCTGCAGACAGGTAAACCACGTAGGTCAACTCAGCCTTCCATGGTAGATAAACAGACTAATGCATGTCAGGCTGGGGTTAGGAAGGGCATGTTCACTTGTGTCAGGTGGCAGATAACACGTGTGATCCCATATGGCAAGTGACGCCCGTAGCTCTGAGGTCTGACAACGAAGAGGTATACACATCTCTAATCTTTTAACCTTTAAGTGAAAGATATGAGGATGATCCACAGACTATGCAAGAGAAAAAGCTGCGGATTTGGAGTGACTGTGGATTAATCACTTAAATTCTGCTGCACATGTATCTCTTCTCTCAGGCTGATCAGTTCTTCTATTTACACAGGTTAATTAATGCAGTTTCTTCTAGTTTCTTTTATTATGATCTCAAACAAAAAGGCATTATACAACAGTGTCAGTCACCTTTAGTGAAGTAATGAAACTGTTTTCTCTACTCCTAAAAAGTAAGAAAATAATCAAAAAACACATCAAGTGCCACGAATGTAAAATGAAGCTAATGTACTGCACGAGGGCAGAATTAGATTGTCTTAGCCATAATTAAGGCCAATACACTTGTTACTGGCTTTAGATACAAGTACGTAATTTTAAACACAAAAATTAGTCTTTAATATCTGAACTTACACAAAACACATTGGCATTTCACACATATATTAACAGGACACTTATTTAGTCGTAACTAATTTGTTCTACCGACAGAGCTAATGCATGTTGTATCAAAAAACATCACAAAAATGGTGCGTACTTTGAACAGGTTCAGCTGGCACAGATTTAAGAACTGTGCCGCATTGCTAACATACCCTATTAAACAAAAGCTACAACAACCACACAACGATCACCGGATATAATGTGACAAAATTTCATCTTAATAACGAGATTAGCAGTTTACACACACTCAAATTAAAAATACACAAGAGGTATAAAATTCAAGGAAAGTAGAAAAATAACTTACCATCCAATAAGACAAACTTGATGCCAGATATCTTGTGTCCAGTGAACATGCCCTTCTCACAACTCAACTTAAAACCCTATTAACACAACAGACCACAAACTACACTGTGAATCATAAAAAACAACTACAGTTTTTTTTGTGATGACTTTGGCAAATGTGGACCGATTTTTACCGCACAATATACATTATGTGGCATTGCCACAGCAAGTCATCTGTCTGTCCGTCTGTGACATTGATGTACTGTGGCCATATGTGTTGGGTTAGTTCGAAAGTAATTACATGAGTAATTAGCTTAGAGTCTTCGCTCCTCGGAGCCACAACATCGGCAATCTAGTCCAAGCGGAACACCCCAAAATTCGGGTGGAATACGGGTGAGGTCACTCTTCTCTGCAGAAAACCTGCAATATCTTTGAAACGGGGAAAGATAGAACCAAGGTTAGTTACTACTGATGACTAACAGGAAGTTGCATACGCATTTTCGATTGATATTAAAATCAATGACCTTGAACGATCCTGAAGGGCCACTAATAATTACATGAGTAATTAGCTTAGAGTCTTCGCTCCTCGGAGCCACAACATCGGCAATCTAGTCCAAGCGGAACACCCCAAAATTCGGGTGGAATAGGGGTGGGGTCACTCTTCTCTGCAGAAAACCTGCAATATCTTTGAAATGGGAAAAGATAGAACCAAGGTTAGTTACTACTGATGACTAACAGGAAGTTGCATACGCATTTTCGATTGATATTAAAATCAATGACCTTGAACGATCCTGAAGGGCCACTATGCACTCTGTTTCAAAATACATGCGTTTTCAACAACCACAAAAATTTGAATGAAGACAGACCCACACTATCGGTGGTAAAGATGCAGTGCAATGACTATAGTTTCTGACAGTATAAGGTTTATGCGGATATTTGTGGGGGTTCCTTGGAGACAAGGCATCAAATAACAGTTGGGTAATCGAAAACGTCGATTTTCAGGGCTTTTGGACACTACATCTTCAGCACCTTAGGAAATGAGGCCAACTGTAGAGCCTATTTATATCACGTGACCAGTGGAGATGTGTGGAAGCGGACCATGATCTGCAGATATATTTGGGATCCGCAGAAGGACTGAGGATCTTTTGTAGATGCTACATCGTCGGAACCTTAACAAATAAAGCCAACATTATTAAATAGTATTACTTAGTCCCTTATCGGGCCACCAAAATTTATTAGGCCCGGCCTGTTTTAGGCTCACCAAAGTTGTTGTTTTCTGTTAGCAAGAGTTAGGGATGTGGCAGCTGGGTGTGTTTAGCCAGTATTGTAGTCACAGTGACCTCAATACCATAATCCACATACTGTCCAAATCCTATCCCTAATCCTAACCCTAAACGTGACCATAACAAAAACTTATTGAACAAATGAACAACTGTACATACAACACACTCTCACAGTGTCTCCAAGACTTAGTCCCCCAGGGCCAGGCATGGTTTAGCTGGTACAGTGGACACATTACCAGCCATGACTGGAATACCAGCCAAACTGCAGCAACCCGCTGTTTCTTAGCCACTGAATTTCTGTTATACTAACCAAAATGAAGCAACAAATCACTGGCAGTAAACCTGTACAAATGTCACGTAAATATCTGTGTTCTTAAAACAACACGTGATAACTCATTCAAGAGTAAGTTTATGGTATATGCATGGCAATGAACAAACAAACGTCTTTTGTGAGTTTTTGGTGGGCTTGGGTGGACCAAAGGTAGGTAGCCCAGCTGGCCAAACCTTGTGGCCAGCCCATTTTGATCGACAAAATTTTGGGCCCAGCTCATGGGCCACTGGGCCCATACTGGGGTCTACTGCAGTGTATATGACTATGTAAAACTGAACTTAATTTCCGGGCTGTTATGTGTCAAGCACCACTATACTCTATGACGTTTATCTGCATCAAAGATATAAATCTGTTGCTCAAGTTTTATGTGCTGTATACATTTTACTTCTTTATACTTACATTTACACTTGTACGATTTTCATATTACACAAAGAAACAAACACCTTTTCGACAGAAGGAATAAACTGTTTCGGCACATTTGTGCCAGTTGTGTTGTCTTTAAACACAAGCTGTGTGTATAAGTCTGCAGGTAGCGGCTACACACACACACACACATCAAACAAACACATTGGTGTAAAGTCACCAGAATAATAATAATGAAACTGAACATTATTACTGCACGTAAACTGTTTTTCTTAAAATATTTTTGATGTCAAAAGCTAAGCAGGAAATACCAGCTCCACATACAAGAAAAAGTCAATGACAACGGATCTTTGTTTAGTACACCGGGAGTCAAAAAAAGTTTGCCACAAAGTTTTTGTAATAACATCATCAAATGTTGACCGTTTTTGAAATTCTTTCAATGTCATTCTCGCCAGAAAATTTGCAATATGCTGATCGTTTAATATCCTACCACATCTTAAATGTGTCGCACCATTACCTCGTGAAATATTAATGTAAGAAAAGTAGCCAAAGCAATTAATCAACGAAATTCATCACGCTATTTTGTTTTACAAAAATTCAAATTTAACGAACATTTGTAACACGTCCAAGCCAGTGTTGCTCGCGTCACAAATAGCTACACACTCAGTGTTCTAAATGAATCCTTTCACCAGCACAAAAGTTTTAAGCCAATCGCTCAGCTTGTTGCACAAGGCCTCAGTCTAGCAAGATCATGTGTGCAGTTAGACATCCCCATTCTGCAGCTTTATAGAGCTTGTTCAATTTGACCTTTTCAATCCTTTCCCATGACTCTGCCATTAGTCTCTGTGGTACACAGACTTTGAGTCAAGTACATTTTCTTAAAAAATACTCTGTACTCTTCAGCAAAAACCATTTCAGAGGCTTTTCACGAAATTATCAAGTTTACAAGAAAATTGTCTACATGTTTATAAACTGTACTGGAAATAAATGCAGTAAGTTAGTAAAAGTAGTTAAAATAAACGTTATGTGTAAAATTGCAGTTGCTCCTGCCATATGTCAGGACCCCTTGATTTCACCTTTCATCTAGACTGCCACAGAGCACATGGCATACTAGTTTTCTGGCACTAATATTTTACAAGGCAGTGGAGCAACGCATTTGAGGTGTAGTGAGATCTTTAATGATAACTTTATCGCATATTTCGTAGAGAGTGTGACAAAGAAGAATTTTGAAAACTGGTCAATATTTGATTAAGTTATGACGAAAACTTAGCGGCATACTTGTCTGACTCACAGATATTGATGAACTACGCTTACTTACTGCTCACTGTTTGATCACAGTATAGAAATATAACCTCTTGTTCGCCATTACAGTTGTTGCTCCTTGTGCAACAACACAATGCTGGCAAAGCCTTTGTCAGTGTTAACAAAGGCTGCAGACGATACTTGTTTTGAAACATCACAAACCAATATGATTGGAATAATGACCAACTGACAAAGACCCACATAAGTATAAACCAGTAAATTAAGCATGTAATACTATAATCGCTAACTGGATATAAAACAAAACCATACTGATTGCATTATATAAATCGAATGTACACTGTGCCTGAAAAAGGGCACACCTGTCTTCACCAATGACAGCCCATTTATGCAAATGTATATAAATAATTAACTTTACCATGAAATTACACCTATTGCAATGGCATAACATCACAACCACGTCAACTTCTGTTCCCTAGATATAAGTGCACAGTAAAGCAAAAATGAGACAATATGGAAAATTATACGCACATTTAGCAGCTGAAAGTCTATTTATGTTATATGCCAAAAAGCATCAAAATTTGTCACAATCTGGATAACTTATGGGGAAGACTAGGTGGGCACTATTTAGAAAGGTGTAGTACTGGTGGAAGTACTGTTACAACAATTCCCAAAAGTTTACTTCCGGGATCTAGTCTAACCCGGAGTAACTCCAGAAAAATGGGCTAGTTACACAAAACCTGAGTGTGCATAGCATTAGTCGCACTGGTAGCCATTGCTAATGCAAGAATCATCTTCATCAGTTTGGACAGAAAGTATGACTACCACGACGACGCCTAAACTCACACTGTTATAAGCAGACTCCTACAAATCGACCAACAATGTTCGAGCAAGAATAATTTACAGCAAATACTGGGAATCACACTTTCTTAGTGAACAACTGACCTCTACGTATCCAATGACTTTACCGTACTGACCATGGCCTCCAGTCTGCCGCTTGTGTAGGTAGTCAAAGCTGTACAGTCAGCAGCACATGCACCATGCAAGTCAATCAGTCAATCAATTACCTTACAACTACAGACATCTCAGTTATGTACCGTGCAAAACATTCCACAGTAAAACACGTATCTCAGTCAAACTAGTTCAAGTTAGGCCGATGTCACACGATCGATGATATCGACCAATTTTGTCAGCCAATAATATCGGCACACAAAAATCTGTCGTGTGACATGCAACATCGCACTGTTTTTCTTATTGGACGTTTTTATCGTCCAAAATAGAACACGTTCTAATTCCAACGAGAAAATCGGCCAATATTTTCTAAATGCCAAGCTGCAATTGGTCAACAGGCAGTGGAAGGATGCATAGGTAAGTATTCATTTCAGTTATTTTAGCCAGTTACTCTAGAATATTTATTCTAGTTCAGTGGACACAGAAAAATAACGCAGATATCATAGTCAATATCCGCCATTTGTTGTCATGACGTCATCATGATGTGTGACATGTTTACCAACTTTACTGGCCAATTTTGTCGGGCAAGTACTAAGTAAACTATGCCCACAAAAGTTGGCCGCCTTCATCGACGGTATGATATAGGCTATAAAACTAGCAGCATAGCAATTATTAAAAAACAAACAATTGGTGTGTTACTTAAAGGTAAGAGGGATGTTTACTAGTTAAAATACAAAAGATAATACGGTTAGGTATCAGTTTACCAAGCACTATTCATGGAGTTTTTTTAAACATTTTATTGACGTTGCAAAAGACACTGCAATGCTCTGTTTTGCCAAGCAAAACAACACAGTGTAATAACATTGATGAAATAAATACTACTTACTCTCCACTCAGCTGCTACTATTTTGTGGAAATCAACAACATTTCCTAACCAACTCCAATTTATCCTTCTCCATGACGATAACTGCTCTTGAAAATTCAACTCAAACTTTGTTATCATTACTCTAAAACTGCAGCTAAAATACTGATATCATAGTAATGTTAACAAATTATGCAATTACAACATGGCCATCACTTACTCGCAACGACCGGCTAAAGTTTCACGGAATGCAACTTTTGGCTTCCCAAGAATGCATTTTGTATTGTACTCGCGCTCAAGACGCTGTCAGTGAATATAACAGATAGAATACATGCCAACAACTGTTAAATATATCGCTTCTATTTTTAGAACACTGTAATGCTTAACAGTAAATTGAACTAGTTTAAGTAAGCAATATTCACACACGCTGTACAACACAATGTAGCATATAGACAGGTCCAGGTCCTTGGACTGAGACTTAGAATGACTCACAATTTTATACGACAGCTAGCAGGGTTCAGCATTTGCTGCAATGGGTCAGTAATATCCATCTACTGCAAAGTTAGTTTATTGTACAATGCAGTTTAAAAATGAATAATCAGAAATACAGAATGACAACTGCATAACATTAACACAGACGGTTTGCTTTAGAAGAGACACGTAATGTCATGCATATAATAGTAACGCTATATACTGGATGCAAGGATACACTGCACGCAACAAACACACAGAGTATTGTGCACATATGACCTTAGAAGTATGATGTACTACTAATAAGATACAACGTAAGAGTATTATAATGTACAACTTCTATGATAATGCAAGACACAACTTTGACTATACAGCATTCATCTAGTATGATGAATGATGTACAACTAATATCATAGATAATGTATAGCGTGAGCAACAGTGAGATCTACACTACCTCACTAAAGTGCATGACACACTTTTGCAATTCACGACTAATGACAGAACACTACATAATAACCAGGGCCAGCAGTATTCTGCGGCACACGGATTTTCACGCCGCACCATGGAATTCGCCACTTACTGTGAAATTTGCTGCTTGCCGTGGAAAAACATGGAATTGCCTGGTTTTTGCTATCTAATTCAATTTTTTCAGGCTCCTTTTTAATTTTTTGCCATTTATAAAACAATAAAAGCTAGTTGTTGCAAGCTTACTTTTGATAATTATGAGTATTATGACATGAATTTTCATCTTTAATGGCCTAATGTAATGTGTTTTCGTTTTACAGGTTACAATAAATTCCTTATACTTTGAAGTGTTGTCAGTTGGCCGTGGAATGTAGGGTATTGGGGAATAATAGTATTGCAGAATTTCGCAAACTGTGCCGTGGAATTTCGCAAAATTTGCCGCGGAAAAACGGGGGCCCTGGTAATAACACGTGCCACTACAGCAAAGGCTGTCTGCAGAAGTTCCATGGGCCACAAAAAGCATTAACCACAGATGGCCAGCAGTACAAAGCTCTAGCCACACACGAAGTAGTTTAAAAGTGAACAAATCTTTTCACCGACAACATAATCAGTATCAGAAAAAACAACACAGACAAGCAGCACTAAACTGCACACAGCTCAGCACTGAAGCACTAATGTTGCTCCCATCTCATGATGTCAGAAGACGAGCAGCAAGCCACCATTATATAACGCATCATTATTCTGATCTCGTACCGATATAAATAAATGGCGAACAAATGCTCGTAATAATAATAATTATTATTAGGAACAAAGACACACCTGTGAATAGACGTCCAGATGAAGTTCTCCCATACCGGAAGCAATTGATTCCCTGCTCTCTGGATCATAGTGAACCTGAAACGTTGGATCTTCCCGAGTAAACCGCGCAATGCCCTTTGCAAAGTTGTCCTGACTGGTTTTTGCAGCAGGTTTGATTGACATTGATATAACTGGTTCAGGCACAAAAATCGACTCCTAAACACAAACACCATGGCGTATTAACAGCATGAAATATTCACACAAAATGACGACTCCCAAAATTACCAATTCGAATGGAATTCGCCGCCTCTCATCAAATTCATTTTCTTTGCAATTTTCACTTTTATCCCACTTTTTTGGCAATTTCTGCCAACATTCTCCACTCTATTATGTTGTTTGATGGTAATGTAAATCAGACGAGTTTTCTAAAACAGTAAAAGCATCCATATACTGGCTTGAAGATAACAAGAAAGCCCAGCTGTCGCTGACAAACCCGCGCGACGCTTGCAAAAAGTTCGCACGGTTTACGTAAGAGCAGTGGGG
>Ga0209679_1000625_pt1 | contig 13163 bp, 10 predicted proteins | sample WorMetHEROISLAND_4_FD_187408 | JGI IMG/M metagenome (GOLD analysis project Ga0209679, IMG submission 187408) | Marine gutless worms symbiont microbial communities from Max Planck institute for Marine Microbiology, Germany - Olavius sp. 2 HERON... ...
TGTTTGATGGCAAGTTCAACAGTGGTCGCATCTTGTAGATGAGTCATGATCAGCAAGACGTGCAGTCGTTCGCTGACGGCAACTTTCAACATAAACTAGACCTGTGGAATTGATGCGTTAATTAACACGTTAACGTGCGATTAAAATAATTAATCGCACGATTAACGCGATTAAAAAATTAATCGTTCAACAGCTCTAATTACCACGTAAATGTGAATTACATTTGTAATTGATTTGTTTTTAAATTTTGCTTGTTAGTTAACAGTTCGTGCAGTTCAAGCCTTTGTTGCTGTATCCCCAGTTGGGTGTCATGTGTAAATCTCAGTATCATATTTGCTAATATGCTATTGCTGATTCATACCTGAGTTAACATGTCACTTTCAGTCCTTCGATACCACTGGTGCAAACAGCTTGTACGTATCTTCAACGATGCCAAAGTTATAGCTGTTATACCACTGATTGTGCAACAGGAAGTTTGCTTTTGGAGACCCATTGTAACCTAGAGTAACTTTTTGGAGACACATTGTAACCTAGAATAACTCTGTAAAAATTGGTTGGTTAAAAACAGAAATCAAAAGTAGTACAAGTAGTACTGGTTGTAGTAGTAGTAGTAGCAACAGCAGAATGTATATGTGAGTTTGTATGTGAGAGTGTTTCAGTTATTAGGAATGTTTTACTTTCATCTAAACCGTTGGCACTAAAGCCTAGAGCCCGTGTGATTTTGGTTCTGTACTCATTATCTTTTTAGTCCTGTTGGTGTCACCTGTCACATCTCTGACTGTTGAGACCATTTCTGAAAAACCAAATGTATCAAGTGAGTCATTAAAATGTACTCGTCATGCATTTCGTTCGTACTTAACTAAATTTACTTGCAGTTTGTGTTTAAATGGCAAATTTTCTAGAGATGTACTGGACCTTGTGGAGGTCCGGCATCTGGCCATTTTTAGCAAATTCAGCCAAATCCAGCTCAGCCAAAATTTTGGCCGAAGCTGGATTTAAGCATTGGTGCAGTGGGCACACACATCGACTGTTTACTGCTAAACTAATGAAACTAGTCTTGACTTGTCATCATTTGAGTGATTTGACAGTTTGATGTGTGCACTCAGTGGCAGCGGACTGAACTAACATAATGACATTGGATGATTACAAAGTGTTCCTTGTTACTTTCATGTTAGTGCATATTTATGTTAGTGATGTGTTATTTAACTTAGATTGTAGAAAACTGTCATTATGTAAGTGAAGTAGCTTTTCCCAAATCCGGCCCTGGCCCCAGTTCCGACTGGATTTGAAGGTGTAAATACGGCCAAAGTCAGACTTAGAAAGTTGAAATACGGTGATTTTTTCCCAGTTTCTCCAGCACTAATAGGGTGGATGCTTTTCTTATCGCCCATCGTTCTATGTCCGAGTACTGAAAAGTATCAATACATAACTCTTAACTTAGATCACTGTTGGTAACTGGTGATGTTTATTTGACTAGTTACAACTTGGGTTGAGAGATGGTGGCGGATGACGTTTTGTGTCTTTCAGGTAGAACATTCCCATCTCATCCATATTTCTCAACACAGCTCGGTCCTGGCCAGTTGTCGTTGTTCAATCTGCTCAAGGCATACTCGCTGCTTGATGAGGAAGTGGGGTACTGTCAGGGTCTTAGTTTCATTGCTGGCATCCTACTTATGCATGTGAGGACCAAGTTGTTGGTATTATTTTATGTCAGGGTTCAGATACCCAAATACAACTGGGTTTGTTTAGGTAAACTCATTGAAAAAAGCCAGCAAAAAGTCGCTCCAAACTTAATCAATTTTTTGTCATGCCAGTAATAATTAAATATTTCTTTATGTTTAAAGCTTCTAAAGACCCATAAGTGATGACTTTGCAAATTTTTAGATATGCTAAACAATCAACTTCAGAGCTTAAGTTTTACCTACTTGACAACCTACCAAAACACGCGGTGCCACATTTAAATAAAAGAACTCAAAAAACCAATAGAACCAAAAGAGTGCATTTTTCTGAACCCTGTCTCATGTAGTATTAATGCTTACAGAAGGCTGTGTGTTTCACTTGTTTCCAGTGGAAGAATAGATGGTTGTCAATGCTTCTTATATTCTGAATTCAGTTTGTGGAATTTTACTGATATTATGTGTCTACTAATATTATGTAAGTTACGTAAATATGCAGTTCTGCATTGTTTTGGATAACTTGCAGGTTTTGCATCATTTTAAATTTCGTTTTATTTGCATAAAACATTTAACTCACAGTATGTGCTTGAAAAAATAGTGAAAAACATATTAGTATGACTTGGCAGTGTTGCTGCATATAATACTGATCTGTTATGTCGACAGTAGTGTGGTGAATAGGCATATTCGAACTCTCACTACTTTGCTTTTGAACTTGCTGATTCTGCTGTTGTTGTAATTGTGTCAGATCTCGGAACGAAAGGCGTTCAGTGTGATGAAATACATGATGTTCAGTCTTGGATTTCGGCGTCAGTATCGTCCTGACATGGTCACACTGCAGGTTTCTGATGCTCGGTTTCTTTTTGTGTAGCTTCAGAAGTTGCTGTATTCAAGATCCTGTTGCTGATAAATTTGTATGGTAATCTGCATTACTATAGGCACCTAATGCTGTGACTTCAAAATAAGCTGTTGGTGAGAGAATGACTCATTTAATCTGTCGTGTTAATGTCTGTACATAAACAGGTTCAGATGTATCAGCTGTCACGTCTTCTTCATGATCATCACAAGGATCTCTATGATCATTTTGAGATGAATGAGGTTGCTCCGACGCTATATGCTGCGCCGTGGTTTCTTACCATCTTTGCATCACAGTTTCCAATTGGCTTTGTTGCTCGAGTTTTTGGTATGTTCCACAACACACAGCACTACTTATGTGCAGCAGCGCTGGCGATCAAACACAGCAGGCACTGACTGCAAACTATGCCTACGCCATTGTTAGGCCTAATTTACTGTCGGCGCCTGAGACGCTCGGCCACTCGGCAACTGGACAGACAGCTGCATGTCATGTCGGCACTCGTCGCCAACATGCTTTGCTGCTGCTGCTGCTGCTGCTGCTGCTGCTGCTGCTGCTGCTGCTGCTGCTGCTGCTGCTGCTGCTGCTGCTGCTGCTGCTGCTGCTGCTGCTATTATTTATCGCAGATGATGCCATCTTTGTTAGTTGTACATGGCAATACTTATTGCCTCTTCTGCTCAGTGATTAACCTTGAGCAACCAAGATTTCCAGTTCATTCTCTGTATTACATCTTTCAACATTGCTGTCTATGTCGTATTTACTTCTCTGATTCTGTAAAGTGCTTTTGACATAGCATGAGTCTTGTGAGTATGTTTTAATAATAATAATCACAATAGTAGTAGTGGTAGTGGTAGTAGTAGTAGAGCAGCAGCTGTACTGTAGGAGCAGCAGCAGCAGCAGCAGCAGCCATGCTTAAACTTTTAATTACCTTCACCACTGCTAGTGAAGCAGTGAAGGTATTGCAATGCTTGGTGTGTGTGTGTCCACAGCACTGTTAAGCATTTAATTTGCTAAATGTTTAATCGATGAATTGTTGTGTGTCTTCCAAGCTGCGACTGCACGCTGCATTAGTCGAAGGTAATGCGCTGTATCCAGTGCTCTATAGTTGTTGTATTGTGTTGTTGTGAGCATTGCCAATTACGTAATTTTTATGACGTGCTGATGTGGTGCAATTTGTGTAGTGCTGTATTGATTTTAACTGCATCTCATGTACAATGTTGTGTTGTGTCTGTGCCAGACCTAATATTTCTCCAGGGCAAGGACGTGGTACTGAAGATGGCAATGGTGTTGCTTGGCAACCACAAGGAGCTCATAAAACAATGCATTGGTTTTGAGTCAATAGTCGAGTTTCTAAAGACTACTCTGCCTGAAATGGGCATTATTCAGCTAGAGCGCGTCATTAATGAGGTTGATCGATTTTTGTTGGCTTTTGTAGATAGGTTGTAGCCTTACAGCATTCATTGATCCATATCTGCTCCTTCATTGGTCATTGAAGCTGTAAGACAAATGCTCAAAATTTAAGCTGTGTACTCTGACCAGTTTTGGGGACAAAAGTAATGTATCATATTCTGTCAGTGTAACATTGTGTTTCCATTCCATTCCAATGTGGGGCAGGGCAGATATAACTGCTGCGTAGGCTTAGACTACAGATTGGGCCCATCAGCCATCCCCTGAAGTTTCCTGGTTATAGCCGGGTGCTATAACAATGTCTCAGTGAATCTGTGAGATTTCTTGACAAATCTCTCCAGATCCCTGACCGTTGCGTGGTCAATGTCTGCCGGGTCCAAGTACGGTTTCCCCCATACTTTTTGCCATAATGTGATATACTGCTATCTATCACGCTGGCAGAGCAAGTGTGAGGCACTCTCTTTTGCCATACCACACTGATTGCATGATGGGTCTCTAACCAGTCCCATAATGCTTAAATGGTGGTTCAAGCGTGCATGTCCCGTCAGGATGCCTATAACAAGTCTGATGCCCGGTTTTTGAAACTCGAGTTATCCCGAGAATCTTGAGTTATCCCTGGAATAAGAAACAGTAGTGTTTTAGCAACAGCAAATCTCGGGTTATCCTCGGAATAACTCGCCGAAAGTTACCCCGGCAATATCGGTGGGATAAACTCAGTATAAACTCCGGACAAGAAAATGGCCGCTTACTTCGACGACAAAAGTGAAGATTTGTGGTAATTGGCTGAGTTGTACGTGGACTATTCCCACAAAGGCATCGTGCCAATCGGTTAACAGATTTGGATGAAGTCAAGTTTCGCGCACGATTTCGTAATTCCAGTGTTTGTAAACGATATGGTATCCATGACAATACGCTCCATAGACATGAATATTCATGTCTATGCTAAGCTAGCTGGTCATTGACGTAACGTAAGGAAATATGCCAAACGACAACCACGTCACGCCAGGTCACGTGGCCGTATTGACCAATCAGATACTTGTTTACAAATGCCGCCGAGTTATCCTGAGTATAGTTACCCCACGGATAAAAAATGTTGCTAAAACGCCTAAACTTAACCCGAGGATAAACCTCGGAATATCCTCTGATCTCGGAATAACTAATCCGAGGTTTATCCTTCGTTTCTAAAACCGGGCATAAGTGTCTGTCGAGGTAGTCTCAACAGATCACTCTCCCTCCTACGGCATCTGTCCTTGATCATTTCTTTTGTCTGCCGGCATGTTTGTATATCTTAACAGTGTGTTTACTTATGAGAAATATCCATATGCGTTTAATGCCTCAGTACAGCTGACAGCTGTGGTGTCACATTGAGCTAACTAGGTGGGTGGGTGGCTGGGTGGCCTTTGTCATCAAATGATGTCTTGGATCTGAAGTTGAAACTTTGCCTGTAGGTAGAGTATGGTGAGGTTGATGCCCATAGCAAAGTTGACGACCTTGAATGACCTCTTAGTGAAATTTGAGAGTATCTGTCAATTGACCGTGGCACTAAATCAGTTATTTATATATCGTGGCAAATGTTACGTGTGTAAGGCAAAACATTGTAACCTATATGCTGTACATTAGCAGTTAAGTTAAACTTTAATTTGCTTTTGGGAATAATGGCTGACACTTGCAGTGAATGTCGGTAAACTTTAAAACCAAAACAAACATGCCTACACACTCCGGTGAAATGCATACAGTCAGTGGTAGTGCTGCGCTGAGGATCCCATTGATGAAGTGGCGTTGCTTGTTTTATATGCCGTGATTAATAACCACAGACTAAAAGCCAAGATTTTTTCCATTGTTGATACAGAATTGTATGAAAGTGTTATGTACACTGAGGGCTGTGAAAAGATAACTGTATCAAAATCTTAAACAATTTTTTAACCCATGCTGAATTACCGTGCCTTAATAATAAAATACTGTAAAACACATATTTTAGCTGCATTAAATTTTCGCGAGTAGGATAAAATCTCGAAATTAAATACCCGCAAAAATTCAGTTTGCCCATCAAAGGCTTGGTAAATACTAGTAGAACAATGGGAAAACGCCAAATTAAAATGCAGCGAAATTTCTACATTCCAAAATCGCGAAATTAAGATGCAGCGAAAATATAATGTTTTACAGTATCTCAGCTTACTGAACTTCATATGTAAACTGTGTTGTAAAAGCATTTGGTATTAAACAGCTAACAGTAGTGTATAAAGGAGTGTATTGTTGTTGCGTGCAAAGGTGTTTGCCTTGGACATATCGAAGCAGCTTGAGATGTACGAGGTGGAGTATCATGTTTTACAAGAGGAAATGTCAGCAGTCCATCGTAGCCATAAAAGACATAGCGGGGTAGGTGTGTGCACACCGAGTGATACTTCAAGCCATCTCACAAGGCTGCAGATTGAAAACGAGGCACTGCGTCGTCAGAAAACGGAACTGCTAGATCAACTGCAGGTTACATCAGCTATGTGTGGTAGATGTTTTATAGAAAAGTAGTTGTATATTGTTTGTATTGCCTTATTTTCTGCATTGAAGCCCATTTGAAGTATATTGCTAGAAATATGTTTTGATTTATCAGCGTGATGTTATGCTGTATCGTTGGTGAAAAAGTTGTTGGTTGGACTACGGATCAATCAAAAGTATGGAGAATTTGAGCAAAGCGTTGTGAACCAGTAATTTAGGAGTGGAAATCAGGTTAACAATATGAAAGTGTATTTATACCAATATTACTACTATGACCTTCTATTTTTGATTAACCAGCCACTTTTTATCCAGAGTTACTCGAGATTAAGCCCGGTTCCCTAGTAGTGAACTCTGGTAATTGTTGAAGCAGGAATTTTTACTTGCTGGGTGCCCTCCTCATCTCTGAACCAAGTGTTTGGGCACTGAAAAATTTTTAGTAGTAGTGGTAGTGATGTTAGTGATTGTAGTATTGATAATAATGTGTGTAACCACTGGACCATATGATGATACATGTATAAGCTGTGTGACAGGGTATTGCATCATATTGTACGACAGTTGTAATGTATGTACACTGTGAATGTAAAAAACTCAAAATAAAACACCCACACAGTCTTTTTGTGATAACTTTGGCAAATGTTCACCAATTTTAATAATCCTTTCACTGTTGCATTCTACAATGAGCTGCAGAAGAAGTTATTGTATAATCCGCTACCTCACCTCAAGTCTGTTGCCGCGTTACCTTGCAAAATTTGAATGTTCAACTTTACAGCTTTACACGATAATTATTCATTCAGAAGTGTGACAAGTCGTTTATTTACAGTAAATGTCTACAGAAATGTCATGTTCTGGATCATATATCTGTGCAAATTAATTTACGATATCAAGCATGTGTTCATCAGCACGCACACATGCTTTGCGTCGTGCACGCCACTTTGTCAATAGATATGTCAATAATGAGGCAATGCTGTGCCAAGCATGTAGCAGATACTGTCGCAATTTATTGCACTGACATGATGTCAGATGGTGTTGTCGGCACTTAGGAAAGACAGTGAAGCTCAAATAAATCTATTAAACAGAAATACCTGCTAGTTTATTATTCTGAAGTGAAATTATCATTCGAGTAGTCGATTATTCTGGCTAATATGAATGAATAGTTGTACATTTGAGCATTCAAGTTTCACAAGGTAGTGCGGCAACATATTTAAGGAAAGGTGGCAGATTTTACTCCAGCTTCTTCTGCCGTTCATCTCAGAGTGCAACAGTGAAAGAATTGTTTAAAATTGGTCAAAAGTTTGCCAAAGTTAGCACAAAAAGTCTGCAGTTTTTTTTTCTTAGCACACGGTGTAAAGCTGAGCAAATTAATGATTTAATGGTTCTTGTTTAAATATTTTAATGGTGTTACAGTCTTATCTTTTCATAACAGCTGGCTGGCCCAGTGAAAACTATACTCTGCATGTTTAGCCTATATTCTGCATGTTTAGCTGTATTTGCAAACTTTTCTGCATCCGTAGCATTTGTTTTTTAGCCATTTCTGTTTACATTTCATATAACTTATCAGAGTGTAGTTAAGCATAACCACCCTAGACGATTTTCATCACTTGTGGTGCATTGTAGGCTGCTCGTCGGCAGAGTCATGCCCTAGAGGAGCAAAATCAAGGCTTGGTAGCTGTTGAGAGAAAACTGCGGTCATACATTCAGGTACTTGAACTGGAGCGGACGGCATTTCTCAGTACAATCACATCACTTCGGCATCTCGTTTCAAAGAACTCCAGTGTGGATGTCACTGACAGTATTCCGCTGGCAGACATTGACCAAGAAGTGGCCTCACTTCTGGAAGTCCATGATCAAGCTGCTTCTGTAGTGGATAGCATTACATTAAAGATACCCGTTGCTCAGAATTCCAGTGTACCCGGGACACGAAGAGCTCGTCCTTCCTCGGCGAACCGCTAATGTGTTGCAATGTAACTTTTCATATGATGAGCATCAGCGCTGTTTGCGAGTATGTTTCGAATTGATGTTGCAGCCGTGTGGAACATCGAACTGGCATAGCCACTGAATGTGATTCCATAATGCTTCATCCAGTTTGTTATACATCTCTAGCATGTGTTCTTCTAGTAGATCGTGCTTAGACTTGTCATTTACTAAACTCATTTAAGTTAGAGATGGGAATTGGACAGAATGGAAAAGGTCGAACCAAACGTTTGTCGTTATGAAATGTAATGAATGATATGTCATGACAGCAGTATATCAGTTTTTTTGTTTAGAGTTTTTATTGACCAGTTTGGTGTGCTAGGTATAAGTTCACAATAAGTCAGAAAAATCTTTTTTGAATTTTAAGTTTTTCTGTGTCGTGCTGTGATACTTGCTTTCAAAAGTGATACAGATTTTTTTGTTTAGCATTGAAGCCTGCAAACTGAACCTGAACCGTGTTAAGACATCCCCAGTAAATGGTTCAAGCCTGGACTTTGTCAGATGTATTCAGCCAGGAGGCAGTGTACACAGATTTATATAATTATCGGGTTTCAGTTCCCATCTCTGATTTCTTTTCAATACAGTGCGGTTAGTTGTGTGGAAAGACTAGTCTTCGAATTTTCATGTTGAGTGGTGTGTTGAGTCTTGCCAGTCACTCACTGAATTCAGTTTCTTTCTGATCATGTAATATTGCCTTTGCACTGGTGTCCTTACTACCGTAGTCTACTAATGTGCATTCCGGTGTTAGTGGTTTATGATGTATTATTTGATGATGATAATTTTCCAGTCAAAAGTAGAATGTGCGTGACCTCTTTTTGTCCATTCTCTGACGTTTTTTGTGTATTCATTTCCTGTGGTGTTTATTCTCTTATGAATTTCGTCAAATAGATATTATGCATTTACCTTCCGTCTTCGACTTTCGATATTTTTCGATCGTTTTATCAAGTTTTGTGTCAAGACAAGTCTTTTTTTTGTTAGTGCAGTTTGGATGTTGTTCTTTTCTTGTATCTTTTGCTTAATTTTTTCATATAGTTACATCAGACCTGTTTTTGATCAAAATATGTGTCGCTTGATGAAGGCAATAATTAGTCTGTAATACATACTCAGTTTTTGCAGATCTAATAGAGAATCAGACTTGCTGTAGTTTGAGAAAGGACAGACCTTTGATATAACTTCTATCTCATTATTTACTGTGTTTGTCTGTAATATGATGTAACATGATCATATCTGCGTTCCATTATTAATAGTGTTGAAGCACGGCGTCTTAATGGCGACTCCTGACTACAAAAATGCTGTATACATCCCTTATCATTCAGTCTCTACATCCTTGGTTAATTATCACATGCTACTGATCTCGCTTTTGACCCGGTCTGTCATTGATCTGCTGACAATGCCTTAGCCTGAATTTTAAATGCAGTGTAATAAGTTCTGTGTGCGGCATTTATACTGGGCTTCCTGTTATCGTACGTGGGTAAAATGAGCTTCTTTGCCACCACTCTTTGGTGGGAAAAACATTTTCTTCCATTTTTGCAGGTGTGTCATGCAATCAGTAAAATATGCCTGATGCCTGCTAGTGGTAACATACAGTCCACAGTCCTTGTGGCATTTTCGAAATAAACTGTAGCTGGCTGCATCTCAGTTGTCTGTCTTTGCAGTATAAAAATGGTTGTTTTCATTTCTTTAATCCGTCAACGTTTTGCGAGACAGTTCTCATAGAAATGTGTACAGGTACTTGTTTTGCTGCAGTGTATTCTGAAGAACTGAATAGTCACCTTAATCTGTGAATGTTGTCTAGTCATTAATGGTAGTGTATTATATTCAGTCATTGTTTTTGTGCTGCAGTAAAGAGTTGATATATGTATTTACTTGCCTGTTTACGTAATCTGTGACATGTGCGTGCTTTGTCAGTTTTGGTTTGGTATCAGGCCAATTTAATGCATGCGCCGTGTAAGAATTTTGTACCGGCAACTCCAGAAGCTTTTTGAACACGTTAGGCGTGCTAGCCTATCCTGGGTTAAGTATGAGAAACTTGGATGGTTTATCAGTAGCCGAGAGGCTTTGAGAGGATGTGGTCTCGAGACATGATCTTTGTCTCAGTCTTGGACGTAGTCTCTAAGTCTACAGTATTGGTGTTGGTCTCACTGGTCTTGGCATGGTAAATCCCATCTTAGATTTGGTGTTTCATCGTTGTAAGTTAAATGACGTAACTGTCGTATAATTTCAACTTATTCGCTAAGTGATGTGAGAATTTGCTTGCTTTTTACTGCCTCTGTTCAGTAAATGCAGTGCTTTATTTGTTATTCTTATTATTTGATTATTCTTTGCTGTTAACAGTCGGAATCGTCTGCCTCATTCCTGGTTGCAAATAGTTTGGTTTCGAGTTCTGTGGCCTTGTTCTTGAACAGCCTGATCTTGGTACAGCCTGATCTTGATCTTGTTCTTGAGCTTTTGATGTTGTTGATATCACTGCTCAGAGGATGATATTTGTGTTGATGTTGTCACTTTGTCACCAGGTACACATTTTCAAAATGAGTTTATAGACTACTCAGTGAAAAGTGTGCCCAGAATCTTCTACTGTAAAACACATTTTTCGCGTGCATCAAATTTTCGCAAGTTTTGTGAGTAGGATAAAATCGCAAAATTAAATACCCGCGAAAATTCAGTTTGCTCGTCGAAAGCCAGGTAAATACTAGCAGAACACTGGGGAAATGCCAAATTAAAATGCAGGGAAATTTCTACATTCCAAAATCGCGAAATTAAGATGCAGCGAAAATATGATGTTTTACAGTATTTACTTGAAACAGATGATTCTGGATACAAAAAAAATTGATTCATCAAGTGTCTACACTTGTTTAAGTCACTTTTATTAGGTAAAATTTTTACAAGAACTTGTGGTTTTTATTATTGTTGTTAGTAGTTTTGTTGAGAACTTACTACTTTTTAGAAAGCTTAATTGTTCTCAGATATGTTTAAGAAGAATTACAAGCAATCGAAAATTTATAAAGTTTGGCGTCATCTTTTTAGACGATGTAAGTGGATTTCTTTTCATTCTGTATGCTTTCTGAGTTCGTTTTTAAACAAAAGAAAATGCAGATGTCCAAGTTGTACTTGGTGACGTGTGAAAAATGTGACGTTGAAGGAAGATTGTTGGCTTAAGTTTTCATCGTTAAGGCGTCGTTTAGTTAGCTTATTGTTGTCTCATTGTCTGCATAATACATAATGCCTTGCCTTAACGGTAAATTGTTGTGGTAATTGTATGTAGTATACTACTTTGCTTGTTGCACAACATTGGTTGGGTTAAGCTCATTACTGCGTGTGTCAGACAAGCTGCTCTATTTATCTTGTTTTCTTGTGCAGTTTTGTGTTGCGGTGTGCAGCCAGTGAAATGTGTTCGTCGGACTGATAGTGGACGTTTGGTGCTGATATTGTTGTCTCTTCTAGAGCAAGAATTTGGCATGGATGTTTTGTTAATTTCAGTTTCCAAGGTCATTGTAAAGTACAGAAATCTCCAGATTTGCATTTTTAATATGCAATTTGTGTACTGTATTGTAGCATATTCTGTTTACTTTGTAAGGGTCGAGCACTATTATTATTATTCTATCGAATAATGTTTATAGAGGATGACAGAAGATGAATTGGTTTTTAGTTGTATTAGTTTGCTGTGAGTGTGAACTCAGCAAAGATGAATGTAGTATCCTGTGATTCTACGAAGATCGAATTGGGTGACTAGTCAGACCCTCCAGAATATTGCTGCAGAAAAAAAACATGGCACTGAGATGCTAAAAGTTACAATACAGAAGAATCACATGCCTACTAAAATGTGGAATTAGTTGTAGTTCCTCAGCACAGCTGAGGTTGTTCGCTGTCAAACAGCTAATTGGGTGACTAGGTGGCTGGGTGGGAGATTTGAAATAACGCTGTGTTCGTCAAGCGATATCTCAGGAACTACAAACGATCTGAAGTTGAAACTTTGCACGTAAGTATCGTATGGTGGAAGGCTGACACCCATACTGTTTTGTAAGTTGCAAGCTCAAGGTTAAGGTCGTTACAAGGTCACATGTGAAAAACTGAGACTCCATATCTCCTGGACGACTTGAAGTATCACAATCAGATTTAAGTATGTAATAGTCTATGAGGTGAAGACGACGTATTCATGTCATAAAGGTCACAAGGTCAAGGTCAGACCGTCAGACCAAGGTTACAGCTACGAGGCTGAAGCGGCGCTGAGGACGCCAGTGACGAAGGAACCTTGTTTGTCAAATCAAGCTCCGAATTATGTTCGTGTGGTTTTGTGCAAAAAACCGAGGTGTAATGCATTGCTTAAGTGTCACTTTTATTTTGTGATATTTCTGTACTAGATTATTTATGTTCTTTTTTATGCGTCCGACCACCAATAGATGTGTCGGAGGCGTTATGTTCTTAGGTTGTCCATCCGCGAGTGCGTGCTTCCATGCTTGCATCTGGGCATACATCCTGTTAGCATGTTATCTCACAAGCCAATTTACAGAATTTCACCAAAATGTGGTCAATTTTGAAGGTCGACGGGTCAAGGTCAACGTTGCTACAAGGTCATACGAGGGGCGGTCAAAAAGTTTTGAGCCTAACCCATTTAAACGAAAGGTAGACAAATGAGCATATCTTTATTTTTCAGCATACTCACCGCCTTTGTCAGTGCACAGTTTGTAATGGTCTCGGAGTTTTCATTAGCAGTAAAATAAAATACTTCTGACTGCCCATTCAACCGCTTTTCAGGCGCATACTTGAATTCA
>Ga0209679_1000626_pt1 | contig 13160 bp, 8 predicted proteins | sample WorMetHEROISLAND_4_FD_187408 | JGI IMG/M metagenome (GOLD analysis project Ga0209679, IMG submission 187408) | Marine gutless worms symbiont microbial communities from Max Planck institute for Marine Microbiology, Germany - Olavius sp. 2 HERON... ...
TACTGTCTGCGACGCAAATTTTCGGCAGGGACTCATAGTTTCTGGTGAAGGTTTATGCGTATATTCGCGGAAGTTTTCTAGAAAGGCGTCAAACGACAGTGTGGTCGCGCGTCAACCCATGCTGCTGTCGCATGCATCTTGGCATAGCTGAAGTTTATTCTCTGTGTGCGTAATAAATCAGCCGGTTCATAGGACGTGACGGTCGTAGGTAGGTCATTACGGCGATAGAAGGAAACTAAGCTACAAAGAAATGCATTGCTGACGTCCTGTTTCTAAGCGGTAGCGAAGCTTCTTGTTCATTTACAGAGTACTGTAGTTTGCGTTGTTATCTTGATCCGTAATGCCTATATCTCCCTTAGGGGATAACTCAACAGATACGTGGCAGACAAGCAGCGTTTTGAAGTACATTAAATGGGCCATCAAAAAATTATAGGCAGACTCCCCCCCCCAACCGTGCAGCAGGGTGATATGGTATAGATTTTGGTCTATTACGGTCAGAGTCAGCATTATTACGGTCAATATTGACCGTACGGTCACGCTATTTCACGGCCTGCTTCTGCACGTTACCAATACTGTTGCTAAGGCTTACAAACGTGCTGCAGCCATTACGTGCATTTGCTTTTCGTGATAGAAAATTATTACATCATTTTCTGGTTTATGTCAGACCTAATAATTATAATTCTGTTATTTGGTCACCATCCACTATACGTGATATTGAGTATTGACGCAGTTGAATCGGAACAACGCCGTTTCGCCAAGCGACTGCCGTATTCTGAACGTCTGAAATGTTTAAGTATACCCAGCCTTGAATTGAAACGTTTGCATACCCTATTTATTTTGGTGCTACAAAATTGTATTTTGTCTTGTTGATATAAACTATGATGAGTTGTTTTCAGTCCGTGTTAATACCAGTGGCCACAAATTCAAGCTCTATAAACGTCATTCTACCGCTGGTGTCCCTTCGTGCTAATTTTTTCACTGAACGTGACCTCAATATCTGGAACTGTCTGCCGGAAGGCGTTGATTTTTGTTCCCTTTCCAAGTTTCGTCGCAGTATAGAGCGAGTAATTTCTCCAAGTCTCTTAAGTATCATTTTAACTTGTTTTATAAATTTATGTTTCTATGTTTTATGTTCTCATGCTTTTATGATGTCATATCTTTGTTTTCTAATTTTTGTTAGATTTTAATTTTGTCAGCGCTCATGAGGGTCGCTGTAAGTGCACGTTCAGAGCCTTGCCGTCCTATTCGTATTTGTTCTTGCATTTGCTGTTGCAAAATATTGTTATTTTGAACGAAAACAAATGGAGATAGTGTGATACAATTAGACTGTAGAGCTAGTGACAAAGAGACAACGAGTGTAGAATGCAAATCTGACGAGAAGAAAAAAACGTAAAAGTTGATAAAGACACGTTGAACATCAAACTGCAGTTATCAGTCTACGGTCTACATAGGCTGAGTGCAGCCTAACTATAGTCACACTGACCACCAACAGACAACAATGAAACCACTGCATCAGTTAGTGACTGGGACTCGGTGTTAGATCAATTCAATCGTGACCAACACAACAGTCGGCTGTTTCTACTGCTACAAGCCGCTTGTTGACGCCGCGTACAGTGATGTGTTGATTGGCTAACATCAACTGCTGCAACAGTTGACTTTGGCAGAACAATTGTCAAACAAGAGCAGGGATGTTAATGAGGCCAGCAAAGTGCGAGGCCGAGGACAAGGCCGAGGCCAGATACCACAAGGCCGAGGCCGAGGCCAAGGCCAAAAAAATTTGCGAGGCCGAACTCTGTGAGGTCAAGGCCAGAGATGCCGTATTAACTATAAACTACTAATTTGAATTCAACTCGAGAAATATTGGAATAGTAGTCATGATTGTGTCAAATGATAGTGTCAATGCCATAACACTCCCGTATGTCTGACAACTTACTGACAACTATGGCTATACTCACTACTAGTTGCAGACAAATACTCTGTCACAGATGGCTGCGATTCATTCATGACCAGATTTTGATGATTTACCACGAGGCCAACTTAAGTGAGAATGAGGCCAGCGTTGCACGAGGCCAAGGTCGAGGCCAAGGCCAGATATTATGAGGCTGAGGCCAAAAAATTTGGCCTTGAGGCCGTGTTAGCGAGGACTTAACATCCCTGAACAAGCGTAGCCAGTTTAACTGTTATGCCAGCGTGTGGAGCAGCGAGAACCATCAACATGAGCAGCAGCAGCAGCAGCAGCAGCAGCAGTGTGGACAACATGCTGCAGTCAAACAAGATATATACAACAGCTATCAGTGAGCTTAGTCCACTGCAATCAACAGACATCGAGCATACAACACACCACTCACTTGTCAGTCACAACTCCAGCTAATTACATCATTACTACTGTCAATCATATTATTATTAACATTATTAATTCACATCAAACACAGACTGGCGTCCATCAATCTACGTGAAAGCCGCTACTGACATTACTGCACTTCAACTGCAGTCTCAGCTGTGTGCAGAGGATCTACCACCCATGTACCTCAAACACAAAATTCTGTTCTAAATTTTGAAGGTTCGAATGGTTAATTGGCTTCAGATGGCACTGATCTTACCCCGATGTTAGAAATTCTCCATGGGAGACCTTCAAACACCACTGCAAACCACTTCTTCAACTCAGCATATTCGTTTAATACAAACATGTTGACAAAATGCAACCTATAACGACTGTGAGTAGAGAGTTCAATAAAAGTTAGTACAATCTTGAGGTAATTAAAATGAATGACAAAAAAGTAATGTCAATGAAGACTATTTGCTGCTAAGAACGGTATAATGAAATGAAATAGTGGTACTGTTAGTAACAGTTTTTGTAAAGCTGCTTTATTAGAAAATTACTCTCAGTCAGGCAGCTTAGTTTGGGAGCCAGTTCACGATCATGACACCCCCTAAAACCTTAATCAAAGTGCTATGTACCCTAATTTGCCCCAATTTTTAGCGGGCTTGCTTTTTGACCCTCTCTGCCCAGCACACAAGTCTGATGCTGAGGCTGCTGTAGACGACCGATAAGACACAGCACAGTACTGTTAGCATCATTGATTACATGACATTTGTACAAACTTGTGATACCACACAAACTGCATTTTATCAGTTGAACAACGAAAGTAGATTGTATAAGTTGTCACTTCATGTTTGTTTAAAGTCACACGATATAACGAGCACACAAAAACAACTTGTAGTCAAGCTACAGCACAGTCTACACGTGGTACAGAAAGTCAGTCACTAGCAAACATCAGTCACAACAACTCTCATACAGCATCAGTTGCACTGCATCACGTGCCGCGTGATGCAGTCAAACAGGATGGGCCAAAAAATCAACAGGCCGGGACTCAAACACAGCCAAAAGTTTGCGCTTGAATAGATCGATGCCATCAACTAGTTTCACACTCTGTCTCTGACAGCTCTGCAACTCGAGTTGCAAAGTGGTGGACACGCAGCTGATGCAAAGTCACTGAAATGAACCAGCTCAGGATAAACGTCAGTAGCTGGGCCGGGAACAAGGTCAGGCTAAAGGTCAGTGGGTTGGGTTGGGCCTAGAAATGAAGTTGTTCAAACAGGGTGGGTTGGATCTAAGTGAACGGGCCGCCACGTCAAATAATTTAGGACTGCGTAGACGGGCATAATGCATAGTTGCAATGACTGCAAAGACGCAACAATGAATAACTGTGATGAGTCATCAGAGTTGTGATGACTCATCACAGTTGTGATGAGTCATTATAGCTGTGATGAGTCATCAGAGCTGTGAACGTGTAATGCTGACGCAGAAACTACAAGCGAGTGATTGAAGTATTCGTCATTAACAATCGACTTGAACAAACAACATCAACCAGTTCAATTGCAACTGTCACACAGACACACAGACAGACCACCAGGGATGTTAATGAGGCCAGTATATGATGAGGCCAAGGCCAAGGCCAGATGATGGGAGGCCGAGGCCAAGGATATTTTTCGAGGCTGAGGACGAGGCCAATAACTCCGAGGCCGAGGCTGAGGCCAGTTGCTTACTGTTACTGCAAGACGTTTATTAGTTAATTTTCAATACAAAAATTTGAAAAATATTTAATTTATCACAAATTTAGAAAATACACGTCATGCAATAACAAAGTAAGTAAGTACCAAAAGTCCAAAAGTCTGAAAACGTGGTAGATAATTCATAATTTCCATCGACTTGCGACTTATCGAGGTCAGAGGCAAAGATGGACGAGAACAAGGCCACAACTCATGAGGCTGAGGCCAACAACTATGAGGCCAAGGCCGTAAAATTTGGCCTCGAGGCCAATCCGACCTCGAGGACTTAACATCCCTACAGACCACCAACAATGTCACAATCACCGATCATCTCCGCTGATATCTATGGTATTGGTAGCCTTCGTCATAGCGACTGTACCGGTTGTCATAGTGACGGCTGCTGCTGCTGCTGCACAACAAAACATAATAAACAAATCATTAATAACAGCAACAATCAAATTCAATGGTTGAGATCATGTTTCGATTAGAAAAGACATTAACACTCTAAGTTAACACTTTTCCTTAGAATAAATACCGAGTTAAACATCAACATGAACTGACGATATAATCGGTGTTAACTTCAGTGTTAAGTTCCAACATTTCCGATCATCTACTATATAAGAAAAAGTTAACACGAAATGCCAGCTAACACGAAAGTTAATCTGAACATTTCCGATTAACACCAACCAGCTTCTATGCAAATGAACAGACGTTTATACTTAATCTCTAGGGATAAAGAATTTTCTAATCAGTTTTCAGTTCACTTTTTGATTAACAACGTAAACAAACAACATGGCAGTCATTCTGGTAATTTAAGCCAAGTCAATTAATAACAACAATAGTCGTGAAATCACGTGATCTCAGGCAGCCCAGTGGGCAGGCCGGCTGCCATCTTTCGCTCTGGTTTGCTGTCGCCTGCTGTTGTAGTAACACGTATGTTTGAAAAATGATAATGTAAAAATATTTTGTATTTACTTCTGTTATGCTCGGTGATTAACTGTGCCAATGGATCGAAAATGGATATAAAGTGCCAAATTTATTTTTTTTATTTCAACACTAAAGTCTACTGTGTAAACTGATGCCATTTCATGCTGACGATAGGGTTTGTACAGACATTAAAACACCGTTTTCCAGGACTTTCCAGGACTTGCAAAGACCAAATTCCAGGGTTTTCCAGGACTCATGAAATGCGTTTTCAAGGACTTCCCAGGATACACTCTGTTCACAAACATGGTTGCATGAGGTCAAAAAGTGCACATACCAAATCAGTTTTTGATGTAACTGCATTACAGTAAACAAGCCCAAATGCAATACCTGTGTGACAAAATTCACACAATGTATTACTATTACTTTCTTCTCTAGGGAGTGATACTTGAACCGGAAAGTAAAATTTTCAGGACCACTACTTTAGAATTCCACGACTTTTCCAGGGTTTTCCAGGACCTTTGCCTTTTTCCAGGACTTTCCAGGCCTGGAAATCTCAACATTTTAATTTCAGGATTTTCCAGGGTCTGTACGAACCCTGTGACGATGACAGACCTGTCTCTGCTATGTCCACCATGACGATCATGTTGATGATGTCGATGACTCCAATATTCCCTGTCATCTCTGTATCTATGCCGGTCATCACGTCCTTCATCATACCCAGCATAGCGGTCACCATACCCACGATAGCGGTCACGACTACCGGAGTATCGGCGGTCATCATAGCGATCACGGTCGTCATAGCGACTGTAGTTGTCATAGTAACTGTCTCTGTAGCCATGAGATGCATGTCCATGTCTTTGTACATCATCTCCGTGTGACGATGCTCGGTCCCTTGAATAACGGTCCTTAGTGACAGCCTGCTGCATTCTATCGACGTTGTTGGAATCATCAGCATCTCTTCTGTTCACGTCTTGATCAACTGTCTTCAACTCTGCATCAACATCACGTTCTGCTACATCAATGTCTTTGTTCTGCATTTTTGACTCCTCATGTACCTGTGGATCTATCATACTATCACTGTGTATTTCTGACTCCTCGTGCGTCTCTCCTGTATCATCATTCTGCATTTTTGACTCCTCATGTAGCTGTGGATCTACCATACTGTCACTGTGTATTTCTGACTCCTCATGTGTCCGTTCTGTACCATCATTCTGTATTTTTGACTCTTCCTGTACCTGTGGACTGTCACTGTGTATTTCTGATTCCTTGTTTGTCTCTTCTGTATCATCAATGTGCATTTTTGACTCCTGTACCTGTGGATCTATCATACTGTCACTGTGTATTTTTGACTCCTCATGTGTCTCTTCTGTATCATCATTCTGCATTTTTGACTCCTCCTGTACCTCTGGATTGTCACTGTGTATTTCTGACTCCTCATGCGTCCGTTCTGTATCATTACTCTCCATTTTTGACTCCTCATGTACCTGTGGACTGTCACTGTGTATTTCTGACTCCTCATGTGTCTGTTCTGTATCATCATTCTCCATTTTTGACTCCTCATGTACCTGTGGACTGTCACTGTGTATTTCTGACTCCTCATGTGTCTCTTCTGTATCGTTACTCTGCATTTTTGACTCATCCTGTATAGGTGGATCTATCATACTGTCACTGTGTGTTTCTGCCTCCTCGTGTGTCTCTTCTGTATCATCATTCTGCATTTTTGACTCCTCCTGTACCTCTGGACTCTCACTGTGTATTTCTGACTCCTCATGTGTCCGTTCTGTATCATCATTCTGCATTTTTGACTCATCCTGTACCTGTGGACTGTCACCGTGTATTTCTGACTCCTCGTGTGTCACTTCTGTATCGTCACTCTGCATTTTTGACTCATCCTGTATAGGTGGATCTATCATACTGTCACTGTGTGTTTCTGCCTCCTCGTGTGTCTCTTCTGTATCATCATTCTGCACTTTTGACTCCTCATGTACTTGTGGATCTATCATACCGTCACTGTGTATTTCTGACTCCTCATGTGTCTCTTCTGTATCACCATTCTGCATTTTTGACTCCTCATGTAGCTGTGGACTCTCATTGTGTATTTCTGACTCCTCGTGTGTATGTGCTAGGTCCAGTAGATTGGTGTTGCACTGTGCTGTGGCGTCTTCCTCAAATTCATTCTCTGACTCCTGTCACACAAACACGCTATCATCACATCTATGCATGGCTCTGCCTGTCGTGCAAATACACCATTTTTAATCACAACCGACTCACAATATTCTGACTGCTAAAATAAATCACATCATTTTACGTTTACAAGATATACGTAATTTTCCAAATAATAAAACGTTTTTTTGCAGAGAAGAGTGAGAAATAGTTCAATGCAAGCATAAAACCAGTAAAACACATTTGCTGGCAGTTGGCATTTGTTTCAATTTCGATCAAAATAAACATAAAACTTGTCTACCATTACAAATATTGTAGTAAGTAATAGGGGTGTGCGGAATCCGACAAAAATTTCGGATATCCGTTTTCTAAAAACCGAACCGAACCGACCTCAAAATTCAAAAAACGAAAACTTGGTTTCCATGGTTCGGTTTTCAAAAAACTGACTTCAGCGGTTTCGGGACGGTTTTTCACGTTGTCTCATTCACAGTTCATCTTGCAGCATGATAGGATCAACAGTCAACGTATTTTTCTTCATGCCGTGTCTCTGCACTTCTAGTTCTGAGTCACTTCAGTTGACAATTAGTTGGACCAATTCAGCACGGAAGTATGTCATTTCTAGCATAATGCACATTAAACAACACACAGTCCAAAAAACCGAACCAAAAACCAAAACTGCGATTGAAACCGAACCGAAAACCGCAGTTTTTTTTTAAAAACCGAACCGAAAACCGAACCGAAGTCATTTTTTTGCTAACCGCACACCCCTAGTAAGTAACAAAACTACACTTCCAGTTCATTTACTTACTTCTTCAGCGTCACCATAGTCGGCACATATCTTTGCAAGACTTGCAAGAAGTTCTGCATCATCAGCGGTGGCAGTGGCGGCTTGGTCATCTTTATCATCATCATCATCATCATCATCACCTTTATCATCATCAGCAGCGGCAGCAGCAGTGGCGACGGCTTGGTCATCTTTATCATCATCATCATCATCATCATCATCATCATCTTTATCAGCATCAGCTTTGTCCACTAGTTCTGTACACATCTCGGCGACATCACTGACGCCTGTCCACTTTATCTCCATCTCTGAAGTATTCTTTTTCTCACCCGCTATCAGTTCATCAACATCTCCGCACTTTCTCTCATTCTCCAGAATACACTTGTCTTCCTTGCTCGTCTTTTTGTCCGTCATCTCTGAATGCGTTACTGCTCCATCCGTCGTCATTTCATTACTCGCAACACACTTTGTCTCCATCTCTGAGGTACCGTCCAGTTTCTCATCAGTCTCTGTACTGTCCACTACAGCAGCTGACCGTATGTCCAGTCTGTGGTCATCTTGTCCAGTGTTGTCCAGTGACAGCTGCCAATGGCATTGGTTATCTACTGGCAGGTTGACACTCTCGTCAGCTGCTGGTGCTGCTACGTCGTGTCTATCGTCATCATCAGCGGCAGAAATGTTGGTGAGTATTTGTCTGAGACCTGCCACACTGTCCACCATGTCTACATCATCATCAGCCATCAGTTCATCCGCATCATCACCAGCAGCTGCAGCCTACAAACACCATCATCATCATCATCACCATCACCAGCAGCAGCAGCAGCCTACAAACACCACCACCACCACCATCATCATCATCACCATCATCATCATCATCGTCATCATCACCAGCAGCAGCAGCAGCTACCTACAAACACATTCATCACCACTGTCAGCTGTTGTTAAACTGGTTTAGTTTCCAGATTTACTCCAGGTATGACTCAGCTTCTGAGGAAGAACCTTGGAGGTTTGCAGCATCAGGGAGGTCACGTCTTCCCATCACTTAACTAACAGTCTCAGACAGACAGACAGACAGACATACAGACAGGTATATACCTCATCAGCACCCAGAAATATAGAATCTGTTGTAGGTTTAGTGGAGTCAGAGATCTTGACAGTAGTCCACTTGACTGAGCCAGTCAGTTCAGCTGGTACATCATCAGCAGTCGTTGATGATGCTCGTACGGAGCTTGCTGCTGCATAGCGACGACGACCACGACGAGCACGTCCTCGCGGTGCTAAATACACGACATCATCAACGTTATAACAACAGCGCTACATCATTCATTACACTTTCTCTTCGCTCATAACTTTTGACACATGTCAATCGATTTTCATAATTTTTACAGGAAATTTACAAAAATGTCGTGTATGAACCCACCTGTAAAATCTTGACTGCAATTTTGGTCGCATTTTCACCGCTATAAACATCACTGTTTTATTCCGGAAATACGCTTGTCAATTTTTTTTTATTCAAACTTCACAATTCTTGAAGGAATCATACTTGTCGATTATTATAAGTTTTCTTTCAGTTGACACTGGTCATCAGCATAAAGTTAGCGATGGTAGCAGATGATGCATCATTGTAAGCAATGTGCCACGGCTCATTGTGCATGCAACATGGTAGCAGTGTTGACAAGAGAATTAACCAGTCCACACCTATGACCACCTAACAGGATACATCAACCCCAGTGAATTCACTTATACACACCCAGCCTAACACTAACGCTAAACTGTACTAAGTGAAAAGTAAAGACCTCGATGTTTGACGCGCGCCATCACTTGTTCCAGTAACACTGAAATAACATCAGACGCAGCTTTCTCCGCCGGAAAAATCTCATCCAGGACTGAGTTGATGACGTCATCAACGACCTGCATTGGACTCCACGCTGCAACATTATCATCATCACTGGCTTGACTACTGTAACAATATCAAACCAACTAGCAGCTCAGTATGCCAACAGGTCAACAGTACAGACCTAGAGGTCGACAGACCTAGAGGTTGACAGTACAGACCGAGGGTCGACAGCACAGACCTAGAGGTCAACAGTACAGACCACACTTAAGTATCGGCAGTACAGACCTAGAGGTCGACAGTACAGACCGAGGGTCGACAGCACAGACCTAGAGGTCAACAGTACAAACCACAACTACAGGTCGACAGTACAGACCACACTTAAGGGTCCACAGTACAGACCTAGAGGTCGACAGTACAGACCGAGGGCCGACAGCACAGACCTAGAGGTCAACAGTACAGACCACAACTAGAGGTCGACAGTACAGACCGAGGGTCGACAGCACAGACCTAGAGGTCAACAGTACGGACCACAACTAGCGGTCGACAGTACAGACCTAGAGGTCGACAGTACAGACCGAGGGTCGACAGCACAGACCTAGAGGTCAACAGTACGGAACACAACTAGCGGTCGACAGTACAGACCGAGGGTCGACAGCACAGACCTAGAGGTCAACAGTACGGACCACAACTAGAGGTCGACAGTACAGACCGAGGGTCGACAGCACAGACCTAGAGGTCAACAGTACGGACCGCAACTGGCGGTCGACAGTACAGACCTAGAGGTCGACAGTACAGACCGAGGGTCGACAGCACAGACCTAGAGGTCAACAGTACAGACCACAACTAGAGGTCGACAGTACAGACCGAGGGTTGACAACACAGACCTAAAGGTCAACAGTACAAACCAAGAGGTCGAGAAGACGTCCTGCGTGACTTCACCAGACCCAGAGCTCCAAACACTCTTTGCTGCATCACATCACCTACCACCAGACATAACAGAGTTAATACATTAACCCTAGCAGCATGCAGCACCTACCAACACACTGTGCACTGCCATCAACAGCTCAATAGGGTTAATAAGCCTAACATACACTACCCAAGTGAACAGCTACATGCAACACATTCACAAATCACAGAATATTGCAGAATACTGCAGAAAGAAGACGAGAAAACGTGCAGTGGTTAGTAGACCGCTGCAAATTGGCGATCCAATCTGTGGCGCCACCTGGCGAGTTTGAAACAAGAAAGCCCAGCTCTCGCTGACAAACCCGCGCGACGTTTGCGAAAAGTTTGCACGGTTTACGTAAGAGCAGTGGGGTTGTAAGCTGTATAGCTAGCTTGCCTATCGATAGCATGCCTACGTTGTCCTATTACGTCGTATATACTAACTGTGTCTGTAAAATGCGTCGCTTTGGAGATACTCGCCTTTTAAAACTACCGTGACCTTGAAACCCGGGTCAGGGATCACTCAAGGTCATCGAAACTGACACCATTCGATAGTCTGCATATGGTTTCCTATTACCGTCCCATAGTAACTTTGTGTCTAAAACGCACCGTTTTCGAGATATGACGACATATTGGTCGAAAATCGCCGAAAAAACCCAACCCACCCTCATTTGGCACGTTCCTTTGGGGTGACCCCTTGTGAATTTTTCGATGAATCATACCTCACCAGAAACTAGAGTGATGGGGCTATCAGACGGTGTACATTTCACGATCCTGCTTTCGCTGTGCTAGGCACAATACCGGCGTGTGACAGACAGACGGACGGACAGACACGTCGCTGTCGCAAAGACCCGCGCTAGCATAGCGTCGCGTGGGTAAAAATTATAGGCCTATTGAGTTATCGCCATTGCTGACACTGTGGCAAAGGATGACTTTTGGAGGTGGATAGCTGGAAAACGGTACATCCCTGAGCAAAAGTCACCCAGGAAGGATAAATCCGTGGATGTCCACTAGGGGATGGAAAGAGTGTAGGCGTCGCAGAACATTACCCCGTGACCCATAAGCTGAGCACAAACAGGGTACCGTAAAGTACCCCAAAAAAGACGGTTTTTCCGGAAATTCGACCCTTTCATGGAAACTTTTTCTGGAATGTGAAACCATGTGTCGCGAGCCACCACCTGGACACGTGTTGATGGGAAGTTTGGCGGAAATCGATCGAAGGAAAGTGGCAGAAGTGGTGCATCATTCACGGCACATAAGATCGTTACAACATACGGCGATCCGATCGGATATCGATCGCCGATAACAATAAAGCGGAGAATAGAGCTAGACAGCATACTGTGAAGGCCGGCTTCACTGAGAGTTCTCTTGCGTGTGCAACATGTCGACTTCTTACAGGATATGAGATGATTCGCTGCAGATACATCACAAACACACACACCAGCTCAGCTCAGCTCAGATCAGTTCAGTTCAGCTCAGCCTAGCCCAGCCCAGCCCAGTTCAGCCCAGCTCAGTTCAGTTCAGTTCAGCTCATCTAAGCTCACAGCAATTACAAACTAATAAGTCACCTAATAAATCACTTCATCATTATTAATTAAACGTCGGTGAGAGCTAATTAATGACTCAATAAGCCAAACTAACTGCCATATCTACAGTCACAGTACAACGATGACAATGACTGCCGACTGCTGCAACAACAGCATCTTAATTAGCCCACCTTTCACATTTAACATAACCACACTACCTTGTAAAAGCTGATAAATCATGTTCAGCGCTACGTTAGTAAACAGTAAGAAAAAAATCATAATTTTAGATCCGATCAGCACAAGTAGTGAAATAACACAACAGCAATATTGCAGCAGATGTTTGAAATGTTGTCCCGTCAGGTGGTCATAGTGAGTGAGTAGTTGCTTAACGGCACATCAGCACAATATAGGCCATTCAGTATCATAGCTTCAGACCAATTAATTCTGGTGTCTCACGACTCAGCAGTGCTGCCGTCTTGTATGCAAAGTAAGTAACTGTTGTTTACTCATATGGGTTGCCTAAAAACAGGACCTGCAGAGAAACTGCTTGTACAAGTGTAATTCACAGGTAACTCGTACTCTTATACAGCTTGCATCAGTGTGAACGGTTGCTATTGGAATGCATGCAAACTCGTGTTTACTATAACCCGCACACGGGTACTTGGACTCGTACTCGTGTCAGTGTGAATGCAGCCTAAGAGACTGGAATGCACACGCTGTCACTGCAGAATTGATGCGTTAACTCAATTACATTAACTCTTCTAGGCTAACCAGGAGGGTAAAAATTACCCCCATCTCCATTTAAAGCACAGAACTTTTTTCTTTTGCGCAGCTGAACAAATCTTTTTCACGACTTTTCCTGAATATGTTGATCTCACAAAAAGCACACATTGTCATTAGTTGGGGAGTAATTTATCTTCGGAAAAAT
>Ga0209679_1000627_pt1 | contig 13137 bp, 4 predicted proteins | sample WorMetHEROISLAND_4_FD_187408 | JGI IMG/M metagenome (GOLD analysis project Ga0209679, IMG submission 187408) | Marine gutless worms symbiont microbial communities from Max Planck institute for Marine Microbiology, Germany - Olavius sp. 2 HERON... ...
CAGTGAGCCACCTAGCACCTAACATAACGTATCGATCCAGTCCAGTCTCTGTCTCAGTCTCAGTCGACCGCGCCGTCCACATGTATTGTATTTCGTAACATTTATACAACGCTAGCGCTAGCTGCAACAACCAATCAGAGACGTCTGTGGCTGCCCGTGACATTGAAATTCCAAGCTATAAAAGCACTCGTACCGATATTATCCCCCGGAATTTCCACCTATGATAGACCATCGCTAATGATAACGGCCCATTGCTAGGTTATATCAGCCCATCCACAAGCAATGTATCGGGCCGATATACGTCGACCGTATGATAACTGCCCCTGAAATTTGTTTTTTTTTAATCGGAGGTTATAGAAAAAGGCAGAGGGGGTCAACGGGCTGCGGATTCCAAAAATTACTGACAAATGGGAGACTCGGAGTGATATATTTTCAGAATTTATTGAAGAAAACCAAACTTGATAGCCAGTAACCGAGTTGAACAAAATTAGCAGGCGGGTAACTGACTGTGACGGATACCTGTGATATGATATTGGTGGCATGCATATGATGCTAGTGGCCAATAGTTGAGAGTGATTTATGTTTAGTGATGAATCCACCGATACACAGTATGCCACCAGCTAGTTACCAACAGTCTGCCACGCCGATGTATCCACTGAAACCCGAGGAGGTTCCGACAATCCCCAACAGCTACCCTGATGGACGTGGCAGTTTGACAGGATATCCGCCGGCTCCCGGATATCCTCCATCAGCACCAGATCAGCCTCCTGGTCAGTATATTCATTGCAGACATTTGTTGCATCACACACTAAAGAGATTGAACGAGTACAAAAACGCTGTTTAAAGCTACTGTACCCGTAGTTTTCATACAGTGAAGCATTGAATAAATCAGGTCTAGACCGTTTGGACTACCGTCGTGATTTGATCACAAAAAAAACATATTCAGAGAAATTAAAGATCCTAAGCACCCACTCCATTACTTATTACCCCCTGTTAAAGTGTCCCATAGTCAAATGGTTTTGCAGCCTACATACCCGTATCAGCTTCCACTTAGCAAAGCTACTTGCTGTGGACGGGACGTGATTTTGTACCACGCTGCGTTTCGAAGAAGTTTTAGAGATCATAGTCTATAATTTTGGTGTTTGTTACGATGTATTATTAAGTAACTGACTGTCAGTGATAACTGTTATCATTGTATCATTTCGACCATTCATGGTAGCATCAATATATGTGTCTTATCTTTACACATGCATACTCACACATGCTGTTTTAATGGCCATTTACCAAGTGAACTCGGGTTAGCCGGTTCTTCCTTGATGTCTGGACATAGGATCGAAATAAGGGTGTGCAAATTGAAAATTTTGAGGAATATGCCTACTTCCAGATTAAACACGGTGTGAATGGTCCCCAGCAAAAAGGTCCATCATGGGTACAAACAGTCCATGATGCGATGTTCCATCGCTTGTTTAAGTAGCCGTTGTTACAGATAGTCTACCAAGGGTATGAATGGCCATTGTATGAGTATTTTCTGATACATATATTTTGGTGATGGCATGAATAGTCCATGGTAGGTACGAACAGTCCAGACGCCTTGTTTACCAGACATCAAACTGAACTAGTTCAAATAGCTGACTGATTCTCTTCTTGTGTTGTAATTGCCAACGAACAGGAGCATGACCGCTGTCACCTTATTCTGTTTACCCTGAGCTTATGGAAATAAGAACAGTTAGATACGACACGATACAGAGATTGCACTCAAAAACTGACAGGACCTGTCAGTTTAGTCTAGCGCATAAGAACTAAAAGTTTTTGAAAACGAGAAACTGAAAAAACGATGATAATGAGGCTGATTCACTAAGAAACAAAGCAATAATGGGGTAGATAGGAGTATAGAACTAAAAATAACTGAAGATGGACATGTGCCCACCACTGAATGATAAATTTGCTAATTTTGCCTCCCCATACAAAAAAGACTGATGTGCATCAGTTTGTGCATTTATGGCTTGCAGTGCGTAATTTTCATGTACCTGTTTGTTTATGGGTGTAATGACAGTTTTTGTGTTTTCATGGCATTACATTAATTATGAATGAAATTATGCAAGTGCATTGTATCATTTCAACCATTTTCATTGCATTTCATTTATAATTAGTTCTGCCACCTGGTCGTGATCAACGAAGTTACTCTACGCCGGGCCCGGTTAGTACTTGGATGGGTGACCGTCTGCTGACAGATGAACCATCTCGGTATGTAACCAGCCACCCAGGTCAACTCAGCCTGGCCATCCCTCCGTGGGTAGGCGCAATGAGTACCAGCAAAATCTGGGGAGTAAACAGGCACACCGCGCGATACACTAGCCCCGTATCCGTGGTTTCGCAGTGTAAGCTGGTGTCTGGCTGAGGGCTAAGGAAACGGAGATCAGCGACTTTACTTTTTTTACAATATAGTCTGCTATAGGTACATCCTTTAAAAGATGTCTGGCTGCGGATCTTGATCTGGATTGCCACCACAGTCTAATCACTTGGTCCTTACGCCATGACTCGCCCGTCAAAAAATTTCATCAAAATTTGTTTGTAACTATTTTAGTAATCTAACACTCAGACGATTAGACAGACCTAAAAACGTATGGAATCTGAGCTTTGACAAAACGCCGGACCAAGACTGTTGAAAAATGACAAAATATGATGTGCATATCTTATGGTTAACTGTGTCAGGCTGTGAACTTTTTGAACGCCCCTCGTAACCTCCTTCCTTCGATGGAGGTAAATATGTCATCTTAATGTATCATGTTGCAGTCTTAACATTAACATTTGTTTTGTAAAAGTATCAGCAGTGGTGAATGCTCTATGTGATGTTTTCTTTCAGCTGGATATGGTTTCGGACAGCCTCCGGCAACAAGTCCACCACCTCCATACATGGCTTCTCCATGTCCTGGAGCTCCACCATATCCTACTGAGCCATATCCACAGGCACCTTATCCACCCAATCCCACCGCCGGTGCACCATATCCACCATCTGCCTCTCCAGCTCCACCGTATCCATACCAGTGATCTGGTAAGTGCATCTACGGACTCTTTGGACTTTTTCTGATTTTCTCGGGATCACTGGTAACCTGTTTCCAGTTCTTTTTTGTTAATTTTTACTAGAGCTGTCGAGCGATTAATTTTTTTAATCGCGTTAATCGCGCGATTAATTATTTTAATTTCGCGTCAACGCGTTAATTAACGCATCAGTTCAACAGGTCTAGTTTGTGTCATAGGTTGCCGTCAGCAAACGACTGCACGTCTTGCTGTTCATGACTCACCTACAGGATGCGACCGCTGTCAAATTTGCCATCAAACAGTGAAGCACAAGTGACAAATTAAATTAATCGAATGTAATTCGATCGTCAAATAACCGCAGTTCAATTGCATATTGGAACTCAACTCCTGCTACATAGAATTTATGTGTGTGCATTAATTTTTTTAACGGCAACAATTTTTTTAATCGCGATTAATTCTTTAACGCGTTAATTTGACAGCTCCAATTTTCACTAGCCGTGTATATCTCCTCTGATTTGATCGCAGCGTCGCATGTTATATAAATGTGGTTTGATTGATCTGATTTGATTAATTGTTTGATCGATCGATTGATAATTGATGGGGTAATTTTCAACCACTACAGCTATTATAACTTCTTGACTTCAACATTGCTGCTGCTGCTGGATGAGTGGCGTCTGGCCTGCGTAAATCCACTCCAGCATTTCCCTTTAACTTTTTTACTCTGCCTTGCCTAACCTGAAGTGACTCTTGAAAATATGCCGGTTAAGTGAAAATATGAAACTTGTATTACGTGAGTGAGTGAGTGAGTGAGTGAGTAGGGTTTAACGGCACATCGACACAGTTTAGGTCATTAGCACCGAGCTTGACCTGAAAAGTAGGCACAGAGTCCTCTACAGTAAAGGAGAGCCGACGCTGTATAAATCTTGCCAGCACTATATAAATTTCATGTAGCCCTACTACCGCGTCGCCTTTCAATTCAGCCTGTGTTACAGTAATAACTATTATTATTATTATATAATTGTACACAAGGTACAGATAAAAAAAATTTAAAAAAAATGAAAATAAAATAAAAACACAGACACATGCACCCAAACACACATACAAAAAACAGGTCAATCAGCACTCAATGAGCTGTTGCTATATTATTACGATTATTTTTATATTATTATGATTATCTGGTTTACTGTGTAGGAATGAGTTGGTGGTCGTCCTCTGTGGAGTTCCTGTCATCCAGGGCCATGAGATTCATTCACTCATTCATTTATTTGTGATTTGCTCACTCAGCAGGTTTATGGCATCAGATACACTGTGCTGTATGAGTCGTTTACGTTGCAAGAAGTGTGTGGGGATTTTCTGGTAAAATTTGGATTGAGCTCGTGAAAACAAAGCCGTAAAATCTTGAGAGGAATAGTAGTGATCCGTTGACAAAATACTGGTAGTCCATGTAATTTGTATTCATTGAGAAATTACTGCCAGTCTGATCATCACCATATTCGTTTAACATAAACATGTTGACAGAACGCAACATGTAATAACTGCGAGTAGAGAGTTCAATAAAACTCAGTACAATATTGAGGTAATTAATGTTAGTGATAAAAGAGTAATGGCAATGAAGACTGTTTACTACGAAGAATCGCGTGTACGATTCAAATCTTGTTTGACATATATACCGCGCTACAAGTGCTGTTTACTTACTTACTTACTTACTTACTTACTTACTTACTTACTTAAATAGTGGTGCTGTTAGTAACTGGCTGGTGATGACGTTCAATCAGTCATAATTTTTAACGTGGCCCAAGCGAACAAACCGCTACTACAAGGACCACAAAATGAGGGTAATGCGAAGACAGTTAAAGGGTTAGACCGGGGTGGGAATGAGTGCATGTTTAATTGATGCTTAAATGTAAACGGCAACAGTGAGGAGGTTGCCAGTGATATTCAGGTACCAGAGAAATTAGCGTTGTATTTTCTATTCTGGATTTGAGCCGTTGTTGTATCTGTTAAGTCGTCTATCATCTGTTACCCAGTGAACGTTGTTGATCATTTTCTCGTCTGTTTTACTTTTCTCTGCTTTTGTTGTAATTTTCAGCCTCGATGTTATAAACGTTAATAAATCATACTCGCTTCTTTTCTAAGAAGAGACTGTTTTTGCATTGTTTGCATCGGCATTCAGCATATTCGTGTTGCATGTGTGAATGTGTATTTAAATTATTGAATGCTTGAATCTGTGTTTACTGTAGCATAAACTGTTGCATGCCATTAGTTATTGTTTTCTCAGTCCCAAACTTTGACTGTGTTCACTATAGCAGTCTTATTCCGTGAATTAAAGCCATGATGGAATCATTGGCAAGAGTTTTACTGCAGAGTTATTTTATTTTGTTTTAAAATTTATTTATCTATATAAAATTTATTTATTTGTTGTGAGTGTGTAATCTCGTATTGCGCCAAATCATCTGTATATTTGAAAAATTCATATCCCTTGAAGCATTATTTCATGCGTTGCAAACAAAGTTCTCTGTCTTTGCTGACAGCAATATAATTTACTGATGTCGTATGAACAGACGTGGATTTTTCATCATCGTCATCATTGTCATTATTTGATGCCATAATGCATGCAGGGTGCATACAGATTGTGGAAAGTATGGAATTTAAAATTCAAATTTTCCACGCCTGTAAGGTCATGGAATTAGGCCTAGGTACTGGAAGGTTATGGAAAATAAACCAAATGGTTGCCGCATTTCTGACCATGTACGTTTTCGGCCTTTACATACATTATCATTGTCCACTGTCAGACTCACTTCGATCTGTTGTTTAGTGTAATTATGAACTGTGTTACATATTCAGTGTTATATGAAAATCTGACTTGTTCGATATCCACTCGATTAAACAGTCCTGGGAAGACATGAAAAATGGACATAAATGGTCCTGGAAACTCCTGAAAAACACGCATATGAAGGTCCTGAAAAGTCATGGAAAACCACTTTCAGTGTTCTGTATGCACCCTGTATATGTCATTCAACTTTGACCACACTTGTGTTTTATTACTGTCAGGTATTGCACAGACGTAATGCACATACCTGTTTGCATGTCGTTTACATACCTGTCAGTAGGTGATGTACATACCTGTAGTATGTAATGAGTGCATATACCTTGCTATCACTTTGCATTGTGATGATGATGTACAGAGTATTGCTTTGTGATAGAGTAGCATTGTGTAGTAGTTGTATTTTTTCACTTGTCAAAAAATTTTATTTCCTATATGTGCTTACAAAAAAATGAAGTTTATTTGAAGTGGGAATGAATGCTATTTCTCATTACAACAGTGTTAGCAACGAATAACTAATTTGAGGTCCACTAACAGACACTTTTTGGACCCGGAAGGCGAGTCCCAAAAAACTACTGTAGTTGTTCTTGTTGGAGTCAGTTCTCAAAAATCTCTAAGGTTTTCTTAATACGCAGCACAATGAAACTGCATCTGCATTCATGCTCATATTCCTCACAGATCTGCCGTCTCAGATTTTAAAATTAATATCTAATTAATGAGTAATTTTCAAAGTTAATTTCGTTATCGATTTAAAAGTGGACATTGAACCTTCACTAGTATGAGTAGCACAGCATCCACTACAGCGGTCTGCAGTGCTGCAGCATGATACGCGGTGGAGCGTAGTGATGAATATTTATGCACAGGCTGCAGGCGGGACTTAATGTAGTCTTATACTTCCAGTAAGTAAACAAGTGCACGCCTTCCGGGTCCATAGTACCTTTCATACTTGTTACATGAGTAACAGTTTTCTCAACTTGAGCCATAATGTTGTACTACAATTCTGTGTATTCTGTTTCTCTGTTTACTGGTCATTTTCACGTTGCTTTTTTCTGTCAGTAATTATTAGCCATTTTTGTGTGTTCACTGAAATTCATGTTATTGATGTTATTTTCGCTTTGGACTTTTTACGCCATTTTATTCCAGTACATTTATATATTTGCGAGTTAAATAGTTAGGAGTTGTGTCAATTAAAGAATATTTTTTGGTATTTTTAGCTTAGCAGTGTGTATAATGTGTGAATTGTGTGCGGTTACAAGAGCTTTTGACTCTGCTGTACACACTGTGGCAGAAAATGTGCTGGCAGCTGTGTGAATGTGAAGAAATTACAGTCATTTTAGAGGCATTATACATTTATGTGTCACGTGGCTCAAAAAATTCCCACTGGACAAAGTGCAATTTCTCGACATTCGTTAGAGATTTTTTTACCAAAATTTCAGGATTTATAGCTGAAGGAGTTTTCAATAATCCTTAAAAATTTTACCGAAATATTGTCATTACTTCTAGAATTACACCTCTTTTCAGTATTTTATTCAATATTTCCAAATTACAGAGATGAAATGCATGGTCACTTGTAACATTCAATGTTTAACATCGTAAAACAGTTTTTCTCAAAGCATGTTCTAAATATCCATCCTACACAAGCTCTGTGACTTTTTGTGAAGCTCTCTGTGGCCTTGTTTATTGAGTCCTGTGGCAGCTGGTCCCATGTTAACTGCAAGACTTTCTTCAGTCCATCAGTGTTCTTTGGCTTGGGATAAATGTCATGTAGTGTTCAAGCATAATTCCCCAGATTGAAGATCAAGTAGGTTTCGCAAGTTTGGTCGCCATTCATCCAGGCTTGAGCCAACTTTGCCGTGTGAGCAAGCGCACCATCCTGCTGGGAAATGAAACCAGACTGCATTCTTCAATCAGTCTGGGTAACAAAGTTCAATGTAAACGTTTAATGCTTACTTTAGCCTTCTCTGGAATGGACAGTGTCATCATTATTTGGATTTTAAGAGAAAAATTTTCTCTGAAACAAATTTAGAAAGAAATAACAATTGTCAAAAGTGTTCGTCTGCAGCTATGGCAAAAATAGCTTAGAATGTTTAAATATTTAACCTTATTTAAATATTTAATTAATTAAATTTATGTAAATATTTAAACTTAGCCACTTTATCTAAGTTGGAAAATCTTTCGCCTTTAAATCCTGTAATTTTTGTCAAAAAATCTTGATCAGTTGTCAAGAAATTGCATGTCGTCTGGTGGGTCATTTTATTTTGAGCCACCCTGTGTATATTTTTGGTCATACCTTGATGTGAAAGCTCTTCGTACTTGTGAGAAATTAGTGTTTGAGACAGTTCTCAGGTAATTTGATGATTGTGGTGGCATTTTTATGTGATGTGTAGATGGATCTGTTGCAAACGCGATGAAAAATTTACAGTTGTTGTAATCGTATTTCGACAAGAATTAATCATGTATTAGTTTGCCACGTCTCTTTTACGGGGCGTTTTACTACAAAATGCTTACAAAATCTAAACTATGTTGTAGTCTTGAGGCTGATCTGGAGACTGACAAATGCAATCACGGTCTTGATCTTTATCTCAAACTCTATGGTCTGGTTCTTCCTCTTTCACTCTTGGTGTGGTGAGTTTGGCATTTACTGGCCAAAAGATGCGAGGATTTACTTACTTTTTACATTCTGTAATTAAAAAATGCTGCATGTCATTTATGTTGTTCATTAGATCAACTCCTACGAGTCGACCTAATAAAGCCGGCTCGATGTCTATCTGAACGTACATCCGTCCGTCCACAAAACTTTCTCCAATTCGAATGAAATTTGGTGTGTGGGCAGAGGTCGATGAGTGATGCATGGCATTATGCCATATGGCCCGATCCAAGATGAAGGTCATGTGACGTTGAAAGTTAGAAATTCTTCCATTTTCAAAATCTCTCATGTCTGCCATTTTCAATGGGAGCTGGCAAATGACTGCTGATTCTTTAACTAGAGGACAATATCTAAATTTGATCGGGCCAGATTTTTGATGTCTGTCCTAGTTTTTATGTCACGTGACTTTGAACTTGGAAGAAAATTGAGAGATGACTGGCTCGCAGTTGAAGTCGACCGTCAGTGCTGCACCGGGCTATTTTTCATACAGTTATTTTTGCTGTTAATGATTGGCATTGTTCGTCTCAGTCTTGTTTTGCGGTCATGGGATTCTGGTCTTGTTCTTGTCACCGGTGGTCTTGTATAACGATGTGGCAAATTAATACATGATTATCTTCGCTGCCGCTTAGCAAGCGAAGGTATTGTGACGCTCGCTGTGTCACGCTGTGTGTGTGTCCGCCGAGCCGCTTGTATCACGTATTGACTGCACGCCGCATTAGCCTCGGCGGCAGAGGTAGTGTGCTGTGTCCAGTGCTCTCAGTTAATTTTTGTCGAAATCTGAGTGCTGGTACCGTGTGTGTCTGTGTGTGTGCACGTGCTTGTGTGTGTGAAAACTGTGAGGATCTTGTGGTAAAATGTGGTTGCAGATTGTCGGAACAAACAATGTAAAATCTGGGGGCAGGGTTCGTACAGACCCTGGAAAGTCCTGAAATTAAAATGTTGAGATTTCCAGTTCTGGAAAAAGGCCTGGGTCCTGGAAAACCCTGGAAAAGTTCTGTAATTTTAAAGTAGTGGTCCTAAAAATTTTACTTTCAGGTTCAAGTATCGCTCCGTAGAGAAGAAATTCATTGTAATACATTGTGTGCATTTTGTCACCACAGGTATTGCATTTGGGCTTGTTTACTGTAATGCAGTTACATCGAAAACTGATTTGGTATGTGCACTTTTTGACCTCGTGCAACCGTATTTGTGAACGGAGTGTATTCTGGAAAGTGCATGAAAAGGCATTTTTCGAGTCCTGGAAAACCCTGGAATTTGGTCTTTGCAAGTCCTGGAAAACAGTGTTTTAATGTCTGTACGAACCCAGTGGGGGATCTCAGTGACCAGCATGGTTTTGATGTTATTGGCTGAGTAACAGGTAAAACAGAGAGTGGTTGGTGGCCATTTTTAGTACTGGTATTTCTTTTTACCATAGTGTGCTCATGATATATTTTCTCTAAATATTGTGCATAAAGCATTTTGCCCGTTGTTAGTTCGTTGTTATTAGGTGTTGTTGTGCTTCTGTGTTTTTAGGGTATTTTTGCATTTGCATTATCATATTTTTTCACAAACGTTTACCATCATTTCACATTTTTAATGCATCTCTATATGAATTTTGATAACTGTAATGCTCCTAATTGGCTATTACTCACATTCTGAGTTACTTAGTTTTTTTTCTTACAGTTGTGATTAACTTAAATAACACAAATTATAAAATGATGCCTGAAAGTTTTGGAATTTAGCTTAAGAGTTCCTTGAAAATGCTTGAATTCCAAAATAGTCAGTAATTCCCATTATGTGAAAAATGATCCTGTCATCGGAGAATGATGAGAAATACAGCGAACATCAGTATCTTTTACTGACTTGATGCCATAAAAGCTGTGTCACGTGCTGAAAACTGCAGTGGAATAGGTTTAGAAAAAGGTCATTAGGGTGCTTGAAAGTCCTTCAAAAGTCCTTGATTTTGATCCCCAGCAAAGCCAAATAACTTAACCAGGGTGGCCACCCTGGTTAAGTTATTTGGCTTTGCTTTGACGCTGCTGTTTGGAGTGTCATGAAGGCATTCAGCAGTCGCCGTTTTCTTTTGTCTTGACTTGGAGATACGGCCTAACGTATGAGAGGGCCAAAAAGTGCCAGACATGAGCTGAAAGTATTAGTAGAATTAACAGCAGCAGCCATAGCACTCATTACCTTCGCCGCCGCTTAGCGAGCGAAAGTTTTGTGACGCTTGGCGTGACGCTGTGTGTGTATCCGCCGCATTAGTCTCGGCGGCGAAGGTAATGCGCTATATCCAGTACTCTCTAGTTGTCCTGGGTTGTGAATGTTCTTTCACAGTTCACAGGTTGATCACGTTGCAATGTTATTTTCCTGTTCGTCTCTATATTCTTGCTACATGCTGCATGAGTATTTCACATCGTTGCTTCTGACGACGAATTAACTCTAATCATTGTTGTGACCTAATGTCATTACTGTGCACATTACAGTCATTAATTTAACATAACATAACATAACCGACAAATATGGGCAGAGCTGAAGACTTCTAAGCCCACATCATGAATAGTAAGTTATTAGAGTGGCAAAAACCTTAAATATCTTAACTAAGAAACTTCACTTCTGCTTCCCGTTCCAGTTACTTCTACTTGCCAGTTACATTCAAGTTCCTGTGTCGACCAGAATTTATCAAGTCTATTTTTGAAAGAGTTAACTGAGGGAGCAGTGACAATATCTTCAGGCAGACTATTCCATACATTTGTGATTCTGTTGCAAAATGAATATTTTCTGAGATCACAATGGCAGAGACGAAATAAATATAAAAATAAATTCTGGTCATGAAGAAAATTGACTAATAAAAAATAAACAGAAAATGCATACCAGTTCTTACCCGAGTCATACGATTAAATGATAATTACGCAGTCGCACTGCACTGTACAGCTGCTATTAATAGTCATCAATGCCAGGTAACAAACATAATTAAATATGGTTCTTACAGAAAAGTCTGTTTTGATCTGGTGATTGGGTGACAGGAAGGGAATCCGGTCTTTTAAAACTCTTGCTCCAACAACTCCCAAGAGTTCATTTGGGGGGGAGGCTGGTCTAACCTGTGAGTGACTCGGAAAAATTGCATAGTTAACCAAAAATCGAAAGCAGTAGTCGTAATACTACACTGTGAGTCAAAAAGTAAGCTACCCAGTACCCACCTGTTTTTGTCAAATAATGACCGATTTTCGATGTTTTCTGTGCCACACTGTACAGGAAATGCGGAGTAAAATTAAACATTTTGTGTAGCTTCTGCCTGTGTTTCACATTGTAACTATTACACTCGTCTTGTGTCTGCTCAAGTGCGTATTGTTCGCTGCTTTGTAGTGTCTGTTGTTGTTTACTGTATTATAGTCTTATAAGTCGCTTCGGTTTGTCTGTGGAAAAATAAACTGCAACAGTGGTTGAAGTGTTTTAGTATATTGTCGTAATATTAGTATATTGGGCTTGTTAATGATGTGAATTGTGAGACGGAAATGCGCCATACTCGACGAAATTTTCCTTTTGTCTTATCTCCTCTCCGAAATGACCTATTATATGTCGGTGACTGCTCGCCATGGCCAGGCGGCCGCCGTAGCTAAGGGCCGTTATAGCACTATGCTATTTACTGCCGCATCCCGCGGTTTCCCTGCGATAGCACGCCTTTCTTGCATTTACTAGGGTTAGGGTTAGGGGCCCTTAGCTATGGCGGTCCCTAGCTATGACGGGCATGAATCTTATGTGTCGAGCGGGACGTAAACTCTGCTCATGTAGTCACTACTTTTATTAGATGAACCACAGGCACAGGTATATGCGATAAAAGGCCAAAGAAGTGAAAGAAAATTACTTCAGAATTATCCTTCATTATACAAAGAAAACTCCAATATTATTACACCGTCCATACCGGGTGTGCCAAAAAAAGTGACACCCTTTTGGTATCTGAGTTTTCTACCCTTGTTAGACGCATTATTTGCAATTTTTGTTTACTTACACATCATTTTAATTAAATGCCTGATATCAGAGCCAAGTGTCGTCAGTATACAGATGGACTCTCCAGCAGAATGGTGTACCATCACGCACTGCGAAAAACACGATAAACTACCTCAAAACGGAGAATGTTTCATTCATCAAGCCTCACATGTGGCCTCCAAACAGGCCTGATTTAAACCCCATTGATTATGCTGTTTGGGGTGCTCTTCAGCAGCAAGTCTAGCATAACCGAAAATTTACTACTGTCGATCAGCTGAAACAGGCCGTTGTAGAAGAATGGAACAAGTTATCACAGCGCTTCATTGACCGCAGCATTGACGAATGGCGTGGTCATCTTACTCGGGTTGTACAGCAGCAGGGTGGACACACTGAGTGCATAACTCTATGAATCAGTAGTAGTGAATATTGAAATTGTTTAAACAGTGTAAATATCTGGTGTCTTTTTAGTTTATATGACATTGTGTTGACAGGAGTGTCACTTTTTTGGCACACCCTGTATTTACTTACATTGTTGCCTTGGTGGTACATTTTTGTACCAGTATATGTACCAGTGGTACATTTTTTGTCCAGTGCCGGGGATGTCGCACGGAACATGCGGCATTTCCGATACTGTGTGGCAAGTGACGCCTCGAGCTCTGAGATG
>Ga0209679_1000628_pt1 | contig 13126 bp, 8 predicted proteins | sample WorMetHEROISLAND_4_FD_187408 | JGI IMG/M metagenome (GOLD analysis project Ga0209679, IMG submission 187408) | Marine gutless worms symbiont microbial communities from Max Planck institute for Marine Microbiology, Germany - Olavius sp. 2 HERON... ...
CACTGACTACAGTCAAGATTAACAGCGTGACCACCGGTGACTTAACACGGCAATGACGACCGCAGCACACACACTGACTACAGTCAAGATTAACAGCGTGACCACCGGTGACTTAACACGGCAATGACGACCGCAGCACACACACTGACTACAGTCAAGATTAACAGCGTGACCACCGGTGACTTAACACAGCAATGACGACCGCACCACACATACTGACTACAGTCAAGACTAACAGCGTGACCACCGGTGACTTAACACGGCAATGATGACCGCAGCACACACACTGACTACAGTCAAGATTAACATGGTGAAGTTTAATAAAGCAGATGTTAAAACAAGATCATCATTTCCATAAATTATGATGTATAGATGAAAAACTACATGGTTCAAAAATAAAATGCAGCCTATACTCAGAGTTTGGGTGTAGTCACTGAAAAGTATTAATCTGTTTTTTTTCTAAATCCTGCAACAACCTTGAACATTAAGCACCGGCTGCCATTTCGTACACATTACATTAAATAAGTAAACTGTGAAGGATACGAGATGATGTTAGCCGGAGTGCGGAGGTTGTGCTTGTGGTCCCAGACGTACACCATACACAGCGCAAATATGCTGAACATGTGTACTGTCAGTGACAACAGAAACTGAAAGAAGTATCGGTAATTCCGACGGCCGACACAGTTATTAACCCACGGGCAGTGGTGATCAAATGCCTGTCAAGTCAACATAAAAACAACATGATGCAAAAAAGTTTTTAATGGTTTTACCCGAAGCATTTAATACACGTGACAAATAATCAGGCAACGATGCTATAAAATACCTGTTCACAAGATGTGAATAATGTCCTCAGGGACTGAAACGACTAAGAGAAGTAGACGAGGCAAATGTTTGTGTTGCATGAGACAGGTGTGCAAGTAATCCAGGTGGCACTGATGTGTACAAGAACAACATCTCAAGATCAAGACAAAGAACTCGAGACCAAGAACTCGAGACCATGACTGAGAACAGAGCGACTGACTCCAGTATTTGTAAGTAGAATCGTCAAATCCTTTAGCAGTTTATAGCCAGCAAGTTTCAAGTGGAGCGCAAGTTTCATGAAAATTAACTTGACAACAAAATGTTAAAACAAAACTGGAATAAACTACAGCACAGTTACTACACCAAGATCAGCTACAGACTGCCAGGACAAAGACTGCGAGACCAAACTCTACGAGACCAACAGTGAGAGAGTGAACTCTACAAAACCAACAGTGAGACCAACAGGAAATTTTTGCTCTTCAACAGACTTCGAGACCAAGATCATGGTTTCAAGGCCACATCCACGCTAGGTAAGGTGTGAAATTTTCAATTACATGCACATAATGGTGATATTCTGTTCTGCCTCATGGACTTATATCAGTGGTGCACAAACTGTTTTCAGCTGAGGGCCACTTAACGTGGCCTTGAAGCCACCGCAGGTTAGATCAGTGTGATGGCTGAGCCTTGCATCAGTGAAATGCCATTTTCAGTGTTACAAAATGCAGCAGATGGTAACAAACAAAGCACTTTTACAGGTCGGACAGCCTTCCTGTCACTCAACTAACAGTGTTGAAGCACATTAGAGCTGGGTAAGTACAAATGTGAGGAATTCAGCAGAGGATTTGCTTCAGTGGTTCCCAGCTACAAGGTGCATAACAAAATCACAAAAAAACACAAAATCAGCAATGTGACACTGCAACAGCTAACAAAATGTATACAGCGTTTCAAACAGGAAAAATTCACACGGCAGTTTGAGACGAAACTGACCTCAACACAGCTGTTACAGACACTACAGTGTGAACAGCGGGGCGGCCGATAGAACTGACATGTGGCACACCACTTCATGCGCACAGCCAGGCCGTTGACATCAACCGTACGATACAGCGGCGAGTGAGCATCCGAATCTCGCACCTCATCCTCGTGAGCTGGTAGCAACATCACACAAAAGCTCACATACAATATGCTCATGTCATGTGTATAATATGCAGCGATCCAGTTAAAGGCAGAATTTTTCAGTTCAGACATAGGAACGCAGAGGCCTGCGGTTTTTGCCGTTTTTATGCCACTACCTCCACTCCCCTTTGACACACACACACACATGCACATGCATCATGAACACAACAGCATGATCATTCTCCGTCCACTGTCAAATTTCCTGGTATTTCCCTCTCCATGTACTGTCAAATTCCCTAGCATTTCCCGTCTCTTTGGGCGCTCCTCCCCATGCTGCAGTTACCCACTTCATGCATACTGACAGTATAATAATAAAACAGATCAGTAATAAAAGTATACAGCAACATACCACAAAAATGCACCATATTATGCACAATTATTCTACAGTACTACAGTGCTGCTAAATACTCATGATGCCGAAATATGAAGTTAATTTTCCCTGACGAGATTTCTTCGCTGACGTTTGGTCAATTTCCTGATACTTCCAGGTTCTCAAGGCAAGTTTCACCCTGAAATGAGATAAATAAGTTAACAGCTTAGAATGGGGCTTTACTGCAGAAATTGCAGTAAAATTCACTTTTAGAAATTCAACATAGAGAAACATTACGCGGATGCACCAGCTCTGACAGGGCCAGCATTCAGTTACTTCTGGTAAATCCGGCTTCAGCGGAAATTTTTGGCAGGATTTCTGGATTTGGTGCATTCTGGCAGAGCTGAGTACCCGACTACTTACAGGTAAAAGTAATAAAACTGTCTCGGGCACTCAGCTTGTCTGTCATCACTTGAGTCATCTGATAGTTTGATGTGCTCTCAGTGGCAGTGCAGTGAGTACCATCTTACCAGTCTGTACCTCAAATGAATTACTGTAGCTGTTACTGCTGTGTTATCTGACTTAGATGATATTTAAGTGCAGTAATCTTCCCCCAAATCTGGTCCAGACCAGATATGAGCATGTAAATCTGGCAAAATTGGACTCCAACTGGATGCTGAAAATTGATATCCAGTAGATTCCTAGAAAATTACCTTTTGGGTAAACACCAGGGTCCATGAATGTTGCCATGCCAAAGTTGATGATGACATACATAGTGAGGACACCTTGGTAAACAGCAATGAACAAACTGTATGCTGTCGTCAGGTATGGACAACTGCAAAAACATAAACAACGTGAATAAAGTTACATAAATCTCTACACATGTGACTGACAACAATAAACACAATTTTTATTAACTATACCATGTCCAAATAAGAGAACACGCATAGCCATTATCACACAAATCATTTTACTTGTTAATACTGCAATGTCTGACTTTCATTTGGAGTGACATACACAAAGACATTAGCTGTAGATGGTGATTGGTGAACGGCTGAATGAGAAGCACAGTCAACACTGTATAAGATATGACACAGCTATATCAGCAGAAACTACAGTTGGATGACATCATAGACAGGTAGCAATGACGAATGAATTAGCTTAGTGATATTTTCCGTGAAAATTCACGTAAAGTTATCACACGACTCGCTATTTGCCGTGAAAATTTTAATTGATTTTAGTGAAAACTGACCCTAACCCTATAAACTAACCCTAACCGTATCCCTTCACGGAAAATAGCGGAACTAGGCTTCTGGTGTACGTGAATATTCACGGAAAATAAATTTAGCGAATGAATTAATACATTGTTCCCGCTGCTACCAGGAATGGTGCAAGATAAGAGATGTAGTTACTACGTTCTACTGCGTATGACAGTGAGTGACACGCCAACGATGAATTCATTATGTAATGAGTCGTCTGATATTTTGTCTGCTCCACCTGCAGCAGAACTTGTCTACACAATGTTCTGAGTGACGGAGTGTCGGCATTCTGCAGTGTAAGATTCTTGGGCTGTTGCACACTTAACAGAGTTATACCTGTATGGAATAGTTTACCTAATAGTAATATGGTTACGGCAGATTCGATTCTCATTTAAGTCTCGTCTGGACAAGATTTCGTACATGATTACAGAGCTCAGCCACTTACTTCCGAAAGTACCAGAAATTAAGTTTCCACATGACACAAGCTATTCATGGTTATGTTCTAGTAAAGTCCTCAGTAAACTAATAGTCGGAAAAGAGGCTTTAAGTCAATGATCATCGACTTGACTTGGGTTGTACATCATAGGATAGCCCGGGGACACCGATACTGAGTTCCTCCAAGTCCAAATGCCATATAAGCGGAGCGTTCAACAGCATAGTTTGGCAGTCGTTATATCGCACAGACCAGTACTGCTTTTATACACAACCCAAGTACAATCACGCGTCCTCAAACCCTAACAGACGAAAATCAAACTTACGCGAAAACGAAAAATAATCCTGTACAGCCAAGCAGCACCAGCCAGGCGCATGTCGCCGGAATAACCTTAGTCGTTGGCTTACAAGACGGCATTCTGGTAAATTCAACTAATGTTATGTAAACAACGACACAACAAAAATATAATCGCCATTTTCCTACTTGCCACTCGCCAGTAATGGGTAATCTGTCAACAAAGACCGAATCACGCAGCAAGTGAACGAACACACTTGTAATATTCCGCACTCGTCGCAACTAGTGCCAATACTGTGCCTAGTTACTTTAGCGACTGCAGTGTTCTGCTTACTAATAATGTTAAAAGTGTAAATTGAGAATAAAAGCACGGCAATGTTAACATTATTAGATGTTCATAATAGACACATCAGTGAGTCAGACAGTGAAAGACTTTCTGGTCGTTTATAGCAATATTTAATAAGTATGTAACCAAAAACGACTTCGGGCAGCAAACACGCCACGAAAATGCGTTAGCAAAAATTCCTAAAATATTATATTGGGGCAATGCCTCTTCACCTTCCGCCAACTCCTTTTCTTCTTCTTCTTCAGGCTTGAGCGCAAACTTCGATAAGTTGAAGGCTCTAGCACTTGAGTTGGGTGTGCAGGTCAGTGGTGTGCTCAGGTTCGCCAGCATAAAACGAGTGACGTGCAGATGATTAAAAAGGAGTGAACTCCTGCCCTGCGTTCAGTAGCGGGCTAAGTTTAGCGGAAGGCACTGTGGCGGAAGGTATTAGTGATGCAAACTGTATGCTACTGGGGTGCGTTCAGTAACGGCTAAGTTTAGCTAAACTTAGCCGCTAGTGATAACTGAACGCCTCTTTAGGCTATAGGCTTAGCTAAAGTTCGCTAATGTACTTCGAAACTCATTAGCGAACTTTAGCAAAGCCTACTGGCTACAGATCGAGGCGTTCAGTTATCACTAGCAACGCACCCCTGTCTCCGGGATGGGACGCAGCGGCAACTTCCATCACTGGACAACAGTGCAGTGAATTGCCCGGGTCCTCGTTATGCATGGATGACAGCGCATTCCTGAAAGCCTCAGGAGTCAGGAGTACTAAGTTGAACAACAGGTTGTGGCAGGAAATTTCATTCACGCACAGTTCTTGCGAAGAATGACTGAATGAGTGCAGATGTTATCATGTACGTTAATCACAGTATAGTCTGGAATGACGTAAGTTTAGCCGCTACTGAACGCACCCCTGGCTCCTCCGGCATGGGACGCAACTCCCATCACTGCACAACAGTGCACAACAGTGCAGTGAATTGCCCGGGTCCACGTTAGGCATGGATGACAGCGCATTCCTGAAAGCCTCAGGAGTCAGGAGTACTAAGTTGAACAACAGGTTGTGGCAGGAAATTTCATTCACGCACAGTTCTTGGGAAGAATGACTGAATGAGTGCAGATGTTAATCACAGTATAGGCTGGAATGACGTATAAGACGGAATTTTCAGTTCTAGTTGGAATCAAGAACATCTTTGACTCTAGAAGCATGATAATGGCAACAAGATGCGCTATCATTTGTTTCATTTTTCCCGTCTTGTATTTATTATAGAAACGTACAATAAGTACAGAAAAAATAAAAATGATAGACTTAGGCCTATGGTAGTACAAATTAGTTGGTACAAATACAACCGATAAACCGCCTAACAAAAATACCATAAAATTCGGTACCTTGGTATAATCTTACGATTCAATCATATTCGCCAGGGCGGCGGCACTTACAAGTCTGAGACCGTAAGCGTAATAATTCCGATTAGGCCTAAAATCTTCGCAAATTCCAGTTATACCGAAATAATTAGCTCAGTATTATTCAGGGAACTAATGACTTACACTTAAAGAATTAGCTGTCTTAATCCGCAGAAACAAAGGGAATTAATTAATTAACCCTTCCCCGGCAACGGGTTTTGCGATGTTCGCCGGCGACCGGGGGTGAAATGGCCCATAGGCATATCTAGCCTTCTAGGGCACGTAGCGACAAAATTCCAACGGCTTTTTATGTTTTCGGGGTCAAGCTTCTGGTAGTGGTACTCTCGATTTCATGGGACGTCGACGTGTGGTCGAAATCCAAGATGGCGGCCAAATTACCGGAAGTAGAAATAACTTTGCTGGTTTTACAGATGCACGTCGTCCCAAAAACAATACATGGGTTCATGACTATGTACGAAACACATAAATCCTCCAGCAATCATGGCCGATGCTACCTCGTGCCTTAAATTCAAGATGGCAACCAACTAACCAGAAGTAGGCCTAGTAATATCTCCGAAACTATGACACATATCATCAAAATTCCAACGGCGAGCCTGCGGCATTCGACCATGGCCAACTCGCAGGAAGTGTACACAAGCGATTCCAATATAATAGAGCGACAATCGGAAATGGCAGCCAAAACCGCAAATACTTTCTCTGAAACTATGTGAGGTACGGTTAAAATTCCAGCGACAAATCTATAAGGTTTAAGACCATGTATAGATAGAAAATAGTGTTCGCAAGTGAGTATAGAACAGCGAACGACAACCGGAAATATCGATATGGCCCCCGAAACGGAAATAATTACATCTCTGGAACTCTTGACAGATAGCATCGAAATTCCAACACGAAATTCCGGATTTTCGATGAAGTCCAGCTCGATAGAAGATTAGCCAAATGATTGCGACAACGATCGTCTACCAGAATTTGCAAGATTGGCGAACAAAACGTCTATACCGTATTGCCATTTCCGGTTGTCGGTCGTTGTCGCAATCGGCAATCGCATCATTTTCTTTGCGCTGGACGTGGTCTAAAACGCCAGATTTGTCATTGGAATTGTCATCCTGTCTGTCATAGTTCCAGAGATATAAGTATTTCCGGTTTTGGAGGCCAAATAGCCATTCCCGGTTGTCGTTCTATGTTATAGTCACTTGTTGACACTTTCTGCGAGCTCGCCGTAGTCGAAATTCCCTCAGGTTTGCCGTCGGAATTGTAGCGACATATGTCATATCGTCGGAGATGAAAGTACTTCCGGTTTGAATGGCCACGTTGCTATTTCCGGTTGTCCGTCAATGTAGCATTTATTTGTGAACACTTCCTTTGAGTTTGGCGTGGTGGAAAACTGTTTACCGCGCTAGAATTACAGTAATACTTAGTTCAGATTTATTCGGTTGTATAAATCCGACTATGACTACGTGCTCTATATGATGACATATTACTACTTCTGGCCTTGTCCGTCTTGAAAATGTACAAAATACCGTTATTTATACTCCTGCCTAGTCAACCCCCTCCCGTTGCCGGGATAAGGGTTAAGCCTATCGGCCTTGCAATTATATTTAATCTTATTCGCCAGGGTCGCGGCACTTACAAGTCAGAAAGTGAAAGGGCGATAATTCCGATAAATCTTCACAACTGATTCCAATTATACCGAAATAATTAATTCAACATTATTCAAGGAATTAACGATTTATTAGACTTAAAGAAAAGAATTAGCTGTTGTAATGAACAGAAAGCAAGGAAATTAATTACTGAAGCCTATCGACCTTACAAAAATTGACAATTACCATTTAACGTTATTCGCCAGGGCGGCGACACTTACAAGTCAGAGACCGTAAGCGCGGATTATTGTCGCTGGCGTCAGTGAGCTTGATAACACAGAGATCAGTGGACCACACACATTGTCATCACAGAACTTGGCAGCTGGACAGTACACGTCAAGTCCGGGTTATCCACCATTTCTGGTGGAAATGCTGCTTTCTGTCGTGGATGCTGGATCATTTCCCAGGATTCTCTACCATTAGGAGACAGGGCGTAAACTGACATTTTGCAGTCTATCTCAGCAACTTTCAAACGAATTTTGACGAAACTTGTTGGAGCTGTGGGGCGTGGTGCAAGGAGCAATCAATTAGATTTTGATGATGATCCGGAGCACGATACAGATCCAGCGTTGCTGAGTGCAGGTCTGGGTCCAGACGGATATTGATGGTATGGATGGCAGGTGGATAGAACACGACAAGTCCTGGTCACCCATTTTATTTGAGTTCAAAGGTCAAATGTCAAGGTCAGCGTGCGTTTGCAGTGTTCAAGGGCCAGTGCTGTAGTTTGAAATGGTATTAAAAACAACGATTGAACATAATAATATTTTGATGTTAAGATATTATGTTTATGACGCCAGACTGTCCACTTAGAACAATACATGCAATTATGCATAAAAATAAAAAAAGTCAAGAAAGCATAAAATAATACAAATATAGCGAAACAGCGCTATTTAAAATCATCTTGTGGCAGTGAGTGACAGCAACTGTTAAGTGTTTCAGTAGATGAGAAATAAAAGCGTCAAATATCACAAAAAGAGCGGTATTCAGAATGATTCAGTATTAAGTCAGTCAGTGACAGCAACTGTTAAGTGTTTCAGTAGATGCACGTTGTTGTCAGGGAATCCACATCACAGCTTCTCACTTACGACGCAGGCTGTCACACACATACATACAGGGTGGTCACAAAAAGTAAGCCAACAAGTTCATAACGTCATCCAATACCGACTGACTGTTAAAACCCTGTCACTGGCAAACTCAGCAGGATATTTGTAATACAGCGATTACTAGAGATCACGCCATAGCTTAAACGTGTCACTACATTACCTCGTGAACATTATTTCAGCCGAGAGAACAAACCTGTGAAGGTATGAGTTGACGTCATTAAATCCAGCGTGACGTGCAAGATGAATCAGAATTCCAGTTGAAGCTTTGCCAGCATCACGACGACAGAAACTGCAGTTACAGATGCCGCGGCACGGCGGACACAACCACTCCTGTACCAGTCATTAACATCATTACACAGCACTCAGTACACACTAGTGCTGCCACCTGGCAAATATTAGTATTAAAAACGACATGTCCGCATTATTGAAACCTTCTTCTTCAGCCTTTGATGTTAGGCCAGAATGACCTGTTGGCTGTTCACTGGCAGTCGCCAGTGTTGTTGGCATTATAACGCTGCCGTCTCGCAAATAACAGTACACTATTGCTATCCCACTGAAAAGACATTTCAATGGTAAAAAATTGTGGCAAAACAGGGGAAGGGTCTCTCAACTGCCATCAAAATCACGCCTCACCCCTCCAAAAAATTTCATCAATATCCGTTTGCAACGTTTTTGATATTTTGCACACAGATACAGAGACAGACCACTACGAAAACATAACCTCGTCGGTGAGGTGATAGTATCGTTTAACTTCCCACGTCACTTGGCACCAGGCAACATCGCTGTCAACATGTTACTTGGGGGACGTAAAGTCGTACGGGATCGGTGATGTATCATTGGATAGGGCTTTTCTGAGTTCCTATAGGCAGTCAGTAGTAACTGTAATGGATCGGTGAAGTATCACTGGATAGGGCATTTCTGAGTTCCTATAGGCTGTCAGTAGTAACTGTAATGGTTAGGTCGCACTTTGGAGTGCAAATTCCAACCCCAAATCTCCCCTTCCTGTGGGGAGCGGGGCGTCTCAGTGATTTGACGCTGTTAGCTGGGCGACAGCAAGGACATCAGGACTTTGGACTACAAACTCCAACAATACAGAAACATTCATCTGTGGGGTCACAGCCTAACCTTGACTAACTCTGGAAAGTCGGCCTGTTAAACATTAGTGGAAACTAGTAGATGTATTGGTCTTCACCTTGAGGGGCTCTACAACCGGCCTAGATGGGTGTCTGTCTACACGATAGTAAACCATCTCCACACAGGTCAACTTAGCCTCCTACCCTCCGTGGGACAGTAAGATGAGTATCAGCTTTGTTTTGACTCCATTGGTGAGTAGCGTGCTGATGACGACCAGAGATGACTGTGAGAGTAAACAGTTCAATCAAATCAGTCAACAGGGGCAGCGCGGTGGCGTCCTCACCGCTGACAGGAATTGGTGACCCTGCCCTCTGTGGGAGGCAACCCCTAGTCACCCCCGTTTCCTCATCAGAATCTCCAGCAAGCTCACATGATTCACTCACTGACAACAAGATGAGACGAGATGAAACCACTCACCGCATTCTTCAACGCTTCCCTTGCATCTTCACCGTAACGATTACGCAGGCACGGACCACAGAACTACACAAACAGACATCACGTCACATCACAGCTAGACAACCGACCGACCGACCAATGAAGGAACGAACGAACGAACCAATTTATGCAGGTCTGACTTGTGGGCAAGTATCACCATGTTCTCTGTGAATGTAACGTCTTACTTCTTTATCGAATAACTGAGAATGTGCCACTTAACATCTTGTAGAGTGTCACTGTTATCTATGATAACGGCAGATGTAACTATCAAACTCTCTAAAGCAGACAACTAATTAACAATCATACCATGTCAATTCAACTCACATAAAGATCACAACGAGAAATACGTCAACAAAGACCAAGTCAAGGTCAAGGTCCACTCATCCCCTATGAGGCACTTTGAGCCACTTGATACAGCACACAACCCACCAGTCAAACAGTCACCTCCTTTGAACAACGAGTCCAACGTCTGCATGACAGCAATACATGTAGCAGCAGCAGCAGCAGCAGCAGCACTGATCAGTGTGTACTGATACCTGTCCACGGACTCCAGCACATTCAGATGATGTACAAATTGTCTTCATGTCGTCAGTCTTCTGTCTGCACTGGTGACATGTTGAACCCTGCAACTCAAATCACCACAACTCACATACATGGTGAGCCAATAAAACAACAACACATTTATGTTTACAATTTGTCAGGCAAACACGGGCTGCAGCGTTGCATACAAAGATAAACTATACAACTAGCTTCAGTGACTTACTTTTTAACCGAGCTGACAGGAACTGGAAGACTAATTTGTATTTGCCGCACGTAAGCAATGTTACATCTAGCACCGTGACTGGCTGTAGCAGTCACAGATTAGTTTGTAGAATTTCCCACAGGAGCTCTAAAACTTCGTTCACTCCCGTGATGTAGCCTAGCGTCATTGTTCAGTGCTGTAAAGGCGGCTAAAAAGTGTCGCCCTTATACTCTGTGGCTCTCAACAAAGGGTGCAAAAGGAAGTTAACCCTGCTGACAGGCTGTCTTGCAAATCAAGTATGTAAGAGAGTGGAACTCACAAACTTGGAGTTGTAGCTTTTCTCACAGACATGGTCAGCAACACGCTTCAAGTCATTGTCAGTGACGGTTGAAATGTCGCGTTTCTCAACTGTCGCGTTAGATGACACTCGACGACGCTTGCGACGCTACTCAACACAGACATTCTCACACAGTTCTTTTAACTGTCAAAAAACCCAGCAAACACACAGAAAACTTGATCCAATTTCAGTTATTGAAAACTTTTAGATATTCTACTGTTGAAGCTAAAAAGCCAAGCTGATGAGCTAAATCAACCAACAAGTTTTTCAGGCATGTTTTTCACAAACACCACCACTCGTTCAGACAAAAAACTACAAAAAATCCAAAGCCCATAAAAACCAGTCGGGTGGGCTTTTTAAAAACCAGGTTTTTCTGAACCATGCCAGTCTCCAAGCATTGGGAAATTCCATGACATTTCTTAGGCATTTTTCCGACTAATTTTCCATGTAACAGTTGATCACGTCAAGCAAACTAAACAATACAACACTGAAATATAACTCAACTCTGATAACATAACAATAAAACAATGCAACACAGTCTACATCAACAAGAAGCTCAGCTACCGCTTAGAAACAGGGCGTTACTTTCTATCGCCGTAATAACCTGCACCTACGATGATTGCATGCATCTAGCTCCAATCCGCTGCATAGAAAAACAATAATGCAGTTTCTCTCTTTTAGTCTCACAAAATTCCATGATTTTTCCATGACTTTTTCCAGAACTTCAGCTTGTTTTCTGGGGTATTTCCAAAGGTTGAAACACGACTTGGTCAACAATAACAAAGAATCTGCATTTCTGTCCCCACATGAGACTTTCCTCTATCTCACCCATCTCGACTTTCGACTGATGACGCACTTTACATAAATTTAACGTTTTCAACGACCATCAATTCAACTTCCAACTTCTCCCGTGTTTTCCAGGGCCTTGGAAAATGAGAACATTTCCAGGACTTTCTATGTTAAGTGCTAACGCCGGTGGTTATGAATGGACTGACTCACCACTTGCTGAGTGTAATCTTCATCGACGTCATCAACTTCATCATAGTCATCATCATCATCATATGACGACGGTCTTTTTGACTTGTGAAAAGATCGAAACTTCACAACAAGATGCTGCACACAGCAACAACAAAGACATCCCCACGTCTTCACATCAGACAAACTCACAAGGACATCCCCATGTCTTCACATCAGACAAATACACTCACAAAGACATCCCCATGTCTTCACACCAGACAATTATACTCACTTCCTACATTCAGACGTCATCCAATACTTCCAATCAGCCTATCCTTCCCATAATGCCCGCTCTCCAAAGTGCCCTAATTCTGTCCACACAGACTTCAGTGCTGTGTAAATCATTTACTTACTTACTAGGATCTATCTGGCCCGACATAGTGTCTCACACGACCCGACAAAAGTCACGTCAGATGACCCACTTTCAACTTCAAGTATGTGTGAGTCCCTCTATGCACAGCACTTAACAGCTCGTATGCCAAGCTCATAGCTCATATTATCAAGCTAAATGTAAACATTCTGTTTTACACTTGAGATAAAATTTGTGAGTGACAAGCTATTAACAAAAGTAGGTCAAAATTAATTAATATTGGTTTTCACAGCAACAATGACAAAGTACTGAAGGAAGTCAATACAGCAGTAAAAGCAACAAGCCGGTAGGCGACATGGTTCGCTCGCTAGCAGCGGAAAGTGTTGATTTT
>Ga0209679_1000630_pt1 | contig 13114 bp, 12 predicted proteins | sample WorMetHEROISLAND_4_FD_187408 | JGI IMG/M metagenome (GOLD analysis project Ga0209679, IMG submission 187408) | Marine gutless worms symbiont microbial communities from Max Planck institute for Marine Microbiology, Germany - Olavius sp. 2 HERON... ...
TTTTCTGATTGATGTTCAGATCGCGGGCCAGTTGGCAGCTCGACAGGCTCTGTTTCGCGTTTACCATCAAGCCAATTGCAGCAAACCATTTCCGTAGCGGCACCCTGGTCTTCTCGAAAATTGTGCCCGACAGGACATTGAAGCTAGATTTGCAATCATGGCAGTTCCAGCGGCCAATACGGTGTCCATCGGCTTTCCGAGCTACGTTCGCGCTCTTACAATGTGGACAGTAATCGCCATCCCGGAAGCGGATTTCCTCAAGATGCTCAATGCACGCCTCATGATCTGGGAACAGTGTTGAAATTCGGAACAAATTCATCATATTATCCTCCTTGATTGAAAGCTATCCTAGATTCTTCCAAATGTCGAGCCCATAACTATTAATTTCCAAAACTAACACATCGATGCGCAGATGCAGAAGATGTAAAGATTTTCGTAGGTCACGAAATGGTCCGGATCGGATTAAGCATGGGAAATGTATTGGATCGTGCTGCTTGAGCATAACCCCAGTCTTCTCTATGGCATCGTCGCCCTGTTTTCGCTCGCGGTCGGCAGCTTTCTGAACGTCGTCATCTACCGTCTGCCCAAGATGCTGGAGTATGACTGGTATCAGGAATGCGCGGCCTTGACCGGAAAGGAAGCAGCGGCGCCACAAGGGTCACGCCTATCGCTTGTACATCCCCCTTCCCGGTGCCACCATTGCGGCCACCGGATACGGGCGCTGGAGAACATCCCGCTCTTGAGCTATCTGGTCCTGCACGGACGCTGCTCATCCTGCGGCGGAGCGATCGGCCTGCGTTGCCCGCTGGTGGAGGCCGGCACGGCGCTGCTGTCCATCCTGGTGGTGTGGCGCTTCGGTATCGGCTGGGAGAGTGCCGCCGCCCTGGTCCTGACCTGGTGCCTGATTGCACTGGCAGTCATCGACCTGGATACCCGCTTGCTACCCGATGTCGTCACCTTGCCCGTCTTGTGGCTAGGGCTTGTGTTGAGCCTCGGCGGTTGGTTTACCGATAGCCGTTCCGCTATTCTCGGGGCCGCTCTGGGATATCTCAGCCTATGGGGCTTCTTCCACCTGTTCCGTCTGCTGACGGGCAAAGCGGGGATGGGATTCGGCGATTTCAAATTGCTCGCCATGCTCGGGGTCTGGTTGGGCTGGCAGCACCTACCCCAGATCATCCTGCTCTCCGCGTGCGCCGGGGCCTTGGTAGGCACGACGCTGATCCTGGTGCGAAAGCGCGATCCTCGGATACCCATCCCCTTCGGCCCCTATCTGGCGGTCGCAGGCTGGATCGGCCTCATGTGGGGAGACGTGATCAATCACACCTATCTCCAATGGGCGGGACTGGCGTAACTTTGGGGTACGGCGGCGATATTACCCCAGGGGCTGTTGACATAATCCTAGTACCCAATTTTGCTTTATTTTGCATTCTCAGAGCTCTCCCAAACGCGCCACGGCCCCAGGCACGGCGCGCCGGGAATAGCCCCTCTCTTGCCAAGTGCCGTAACGCCGCCTTGGCGCGTTTGGGGAGCTCCCTTCGGGCGCGACGAGAAGCGGCCACCTGCGGTGCTGCGCGAGCTTGAAAGAGAACTCGCTATTCCTGCGCTCGCGCGCCTCGCAGCTGGCCGCTTCTCGCCGCGCTGAGAACGTAAAATAAGGCGAAATGGGGTACTAGTAGTCCGTCAATCGTCCATTGATGGATATAGCCGTTTGAGCTTGATGCGAGCATTCTCATGATGAATGCCTGAAATTTTACTTCAATTTACATCAGTAGTTTGCTGTCGGACTACTAGTGCCAACCGCTAATAGGACAAGATTAACAGGATTATTTTTCTAAAATAACAATTATAATATCCTGTGAATCCTGTACCATTGGGAGACAAGTCCGGAGGTCAGGGTTTACTCCTTGTTAAATGTCAACACTACCTAGAACGAGTAGGAGCGACATGGCAAACCCCAGCCCAGATTTCTTTCCGGATACGGTGGCGCCAGGTTCCGTCGGTGAGAAGTCTACGGGGGTGATGTCGGTACAACAGATCGAGAATGCCATTGAGCGGGGGCACATATCAGCGGACCGGCCAATCGAACCGGTCCAGCTCCAACCATCGAGTTTGGACCTGAGGTTGGGGACCCGGGCGTACCGTGTCAGGGCCGGTTTCCTGCCAGGCCCGAAGTCTACTGTGCTTGCTTGCCTGGAGCAGCAGGGAGACGACGTCGTCGAACTCAACCTTTCGTCTCCGCAAATATTCGAGCGTGACCACGTCTATATCGTACCGCTGATGGAGCGGATGAGGCTTCCTAAGAAAGTATCCGGAAAGGCTAATCCGAAAAGCAGTACCGGGCGATTGGATATCTTCACCAGGCTGATTACGGATTATGGCGTGGAATTCGATCGCGTTCCGGAGGCGTACATAGGGCCCTTGTATGCAGAGATTTCTCCGCGATCCTTTTCGATCCGCGTTCACCATGGAGCTACCCTGAATCAGCTACGATTCGTTGTCGGCTCCCCACCTCCGTCGGACCGGAGTATTCGCGACCTCCATAAAAGCCAGGGACTCGTCTATGCCAATGACGGTAGCGTTATTGACGCGAACATCGATAAGGGGCTTACGCTTTCAATAGACCTCGAGTTAGGAAATGATTCGGGACCGGTCGGATACATTGCGAGAAACACTTCTGCTGTGATCGATATCAGTAAGACGAACTACTACGAGACCGAGAAATTCTGGAAACCGATAGCAAGGCCAATGGATGGCCGAATCATCATCGAGCCGAGTCATTTCTACATACTCGCTTCCAAAGAATTGGTCAGGATTCCACCCGATTACGCCGCCGAGATGATTGCCTTCGATCCGATTATCGGGGAGTTCAGGGCCCATTACGCCGGTTTCTTTGATCCCGGATTCGGTGATGGTGGCAGCCAAGGCGTGCGTGCCGTTCTGGAAGTAAAGGCCCACTACGTACCCTTTTCTCTGCAACATGGGCAAGTTGTAGCGAGAATGATCTACGAAAGAATGATGCAGGTACCGGACCGCCTATATGGCCGGGAACTGGGGTCGTCATATTACAATCAAGGGCTCACACTGAGTAAACATTTCGTTCGAGGTCCATGAGCACAATTAATGATACAATCTAACAACGCATAATATCCGACTCCAGACGACGCCGATAAGCGCGGTGGCGCTTCGTGGAAAGTGCTGTAGCAGCGTGCCTGAGTCGGGAAGTTAAGGCCTGTTGACTTATGCGTTCGTAGCAAGGGATCAAGGAGGCGGGGCAGATTTTACGCTCGGTTGAGGCAATAGGGACCGATCTAACGAAATCGAGCGGGAAATCTGGCCGGTTCCCTCGATTCTGAAGTAGAATAATCGTAAGTCAAACAGGCTCTCACAGTTGCGGAGTGGCTACCGCCATACCGCAAGGTCCTCCGACCGGCATGTGCATGGGCCAGACTGACCGGCCCTCTTTCTTTCGATGCACAGCTTTTTGGAGACTTACTAGACCGATGAATATTTATGTTGGCAACCTGGCTTATGACGTAACTCAAGACGAACTGCACGACGCCTTCAGTGCCTATGGTCAAGTCGAAAGCGCGAATCTGATCACCGACAGGGATACCGGCGCCTCAAAGGGGTTCGGGTTCGTGGAAATGCCGAACAACGCCGAGGCCGATGCAGCAATCAAGGCCCTCAACGGGACTCCGTTGAGGGGCCGCAACATGAAGGTCAACCCGGCCAAGCCGCGTGGTGACCGCAAGCCGCAAAACCGTCGTTTTTGAGTCTGTGAGTTGGATGTACTTGCATCTGGCCTGCGCTGGCTCTGGGACCTGCGGCCCCTCCGCTACTTTGGCCAGACGCTCGCGCCTACACCTACCGTGGACTACCCGCCTTCGCGCTTTCTTAGCGGACAGCGGTCGTTTTCTCTGCCCCCTCAGTACCTCTGCGGTGCAACGGATGCCTCAACCACCGGTAAAGACAGACGTCAAGCGGCCTCACCGAGGACGCCGTCACCCAGGTCTACCGTAGCGAGAATGACAGCGTTGAGCAGATCGTCGAGCCCTAGAGCGGCGGGGTCGATGCGCCCATCCTCCGCGATGGATTTCTTGAGCCAGGCCCGGAGAAAGGCGTCAGCGTCGTCTTCGTCGCCGGTGATCCAGTCCTCCAGCCGTGTGGCTACCACTTCCTCATAGCCGGAGCGCATCAGGCGGGTAAAGTCGATCAGGCCCCGACGCTCTGGAAACGCCTCGTACAGGCGTTCCCAGTGAGAGGTCGGCGTCTCCGGTCCCGCCGCCGCCAGGTGCGGGACCAGGGCACCGAGGGTCTCGCGGCAGTGCTGCGCGAGCGCAGCGCGGCGTCTGGGCACATGCAGGGCCCAGACTACTTGGGGGTAGAGATTGCCCGGATCGTCCGCGAGCAGCTCGGCGAGGGTCTGTTCGGCGGTCGCGGTATCCCGGATGCGAAACAGGAGGTCGGCCCGGCCGGCACTGGCGGCACGGTACAGGAACCGGGCGCCGCGTTTCTCCCCCTCCAGTGCCGCCGCACGCTTGGTGGTCTCGGGATCCGACTCGGCAGGGCGCGTATCGGACTCCGGGTACAGGGCATCATGGGCATCCTGCTCCCGTACCGCTGCGTGCTCGGCAGTCTCGATATCTGACCCGAAGGGGTACATACCGGGCTCCGGATGCGGAGTACCGCGCGCTCCCTCCTCCCGTATTGCCTCCCATTCGGTAGCCCCGGCATCCGATTCGACGGGCTCCATATCGGGTTCCGGATATAGATCGTGGTCGGCCAGATATTGTTGTACCTCCGCGATGCCCGCGGTACCGGCGTCCAACAGACGTCGGAGGGGTGCTCCATTCATCCTCACCAAAGGTCCGCACATAGTGAGCGTGCACCGCGGCGGCGGCCTCCCGGCGGCCCCAGGCGATCAGGTATTGGGCCAGGAGGTAGGGGGCAATCGGATTATCCGGGAGGTCTTTGAGAGTCCGGCGCAGCAGATCCTCCGCCTCGCCTTCGTGACCGGTGCGGACCAGCAGCCGGGCCAGCTCGTTGCGGGCGACCGCATCACCTGGGTCGCGCGCATGGGCCTCCCGGAACAGAGCCTCTGCCTCTGCCTCCCGTCCTTGGTCCAGCAGGAGCCGGGCGAGCTGGTTGCGGAGCACGGCATTGTCCGGCAGACGGCGAACCGCCGCCCAGTAGACGGCCTGGGCGATGTCAGAGTGGCCGATGCGGTTCAGTGCACGGCCACGCAGGTCCCAGGCGTAACTATTGTTCGAGGACCAACGGAGGGCATCGCGCAACCAGGTGAGAGCATGATCCGGCGCCCAGGGCAGAATCTGTTTGCCCAGGTTGCAGGCGGAACGGACGAAGAAATCGGCATCGCCGGTGGCCTCAGCATAGTGCTCCAGATTGATGAGCAGCCTTTCGGCCTCGGCCAGGACCAGCGGCTGCTTCTCCGGTAGCCGTGAGCGCTTGCTGAGATCCTTTATGATTTCTGGAATATTCGGCGGGATCGGAACCGACGTCGGACCAGGCGTAACCAGTAAAAACGTAGGCGCTGATCGGTCTGGGTGAGGGCCGCGGCCAGGGCCAGGGCCCGCGGCAGATCCCAGGCCTCGGACAGACGCAGGGGAGCGGCGCAGTGGGTCAGCTCCAGGAAGTTGTCCTGAACCCAAGGGCCGCTGCGGGGCAGACCCAGGAGCCAGACGGTAGATAGGGCGCCATGGTCTCGGTGACGAAGCGTGATAGGCCGTATTCCGCGTGCCGTTCCGGGTCCATGTCCATGCAGCGGGCGGCGAGCCAGTCGTGCAGGGTCTCATCGAGCAGATGCAGATCCGGGTCATCCTTCGGCAGCCCCCCGAACAGGCGGTCCAGGATGTCCAGCGGTGCCGCCCGCTCGTAGGGCGGAATTCGGGCCAGGCCACGCAGCATCGCGTCGAGGGCGGCCTTGGGCTCCACCCGAAAGCGTTCCAGCCACTCGGGGGTGTGGTTGGTTTCCAAGGGCATAGTCATGGATCGGTCCATCCGGTGGGCAAGCGGCCGAAATCGCCCCGGCCACTCTGCGTATTGATGCAGGACCTCCGCGATCTTATGCTCACACGCCGGGTCGCCCATCAGCTGCAGGGTGCGTCCATAGGGCAACCGGCGTGGAGCGGGTAGGAAACAGGCCGTGAATTCATGGTCCAGCACGGTGGGCACGCACACGGGATGCACGACCTCGGTATGTCTGCGGGCGGCTTGGAGTAGGTCCCGCACCGGATAGCTCATGAGTGCGACGGGCATGATCTCGCCCGGCCTGGGGTCGAAGTGCGCCAGCCCGAAGCGGTCGCGGACCCGGTCGGCCTAATCCGATTCGTCGATTGTGTCCACCACGTCCTGATAGAAGCCTGCAAATCGTGGTCGGACCAAATGGGGATTGCGGTTCAATAAAGCGCAGATGCCCTCCTAAGGCGGCCTGTGCACCGATTATGTCATACTTGCCGGCCCGGTGCCTTGTTGACCGCTACCGCCAGGATCTCCTGCAAATTCATCGATGGCCAGGCCGTCTCGTGCAGGGCGTGCCCGAGGTTCTCGATCCTGACCAACAACCGCTGGTCCTCCTGGAGGTCGCCCGAGTGGGCCGCGGAGGCGTTGAGGTCGGTGAAAGTCTCGGGTACCTCGCAGTGAATCGCCCGCGGGAGATACCGGTCGCGGTGCCAAAGGTCCCAGGCCTCGAAATCCGATGCCTGGCCCTGCAATGCCCCCTCGTAGTCTGCCTGGCGTTGGTGAAGAACCCGCTCCTCAAACAGGTAGTTGTGGCAATAGGCTACAAGGATGGGATTACTGCCCACGCAGCCGATTTTGAGTAGGTCTTTCAGCTCCTTGAGGCGCGGGGTCACGGCATTCTCTCTTCCAGCAATCGATAAGAAACTTATAGGCGCTCGTTCTGACTCACTCCCTAGGCGTCCGGCAACCCATCATTGCTTCACATCCGAGTCCTGGCTTCGACTCAGGGCTTCTATAGCCGCCTGCTCTCCACGCAGGGCGCAGAGTAGACCATCGTAACCCTCGTTGCGGCCCATCGCGGCATAGAGATTGGGATTGCCCCCATTCATGGCGAGTAGTGATTGCACCAGGCTATCTCGCCGGGCGCGGGCCTCGGCTAATTGCGTGGCCGGATCGGGGATCGATTCGGATTGATTCATTGCTTCAATAACTTTAGTGCGCGAAGCGCATCATAGTTGAAACTATGGACGTTAAGTCCCTTCACTTTCAGTCCGTGGCTTGTCCACGGATGAGGACGTTAGTCCTCCAGACTCTGGACTTTCAGTCCATAGTGGTTGATTGTGGACTGATTCGCTGTTCCGGATACGGTAGTGGCTAAACTTTAAGTGGTATCATCAGACCGCACAACCATACTACTTTGAATTTAACCATTACCCTGGATACTTTGACGTCCGGGGAAACACCGGCTATTTGATTTTCATCCCCGGCTCCGCGCCTTGGTCCGGGCTCAAGATAAAGAGATCCTTGCCGCCAGGCCCCGCAGCCAGGACCATGCCTTCGGATACGCCGAAGCGCATCTTGCGCGGGGCCAGGTTGGCGACCATGACCGTGTGTCGGCCTACCAACTCGGCGGGGTCGTAGGCGGCACGGATGCCGGCGAAGACGATCCGGGTTTCGCCACCCAGGTCGAGGACGAGTCGCAACAGCTTGTCGGCCCCTTCTACATGGTCCGCGGCGGCGATGCGTGCGACCCGCAGGTCGATCCTGGCGAAATCGCCGAACGCGATGGTGTCTGCGATCGGGTCCTGGGCCAGATATCCTTCGATGCGCGGTGGGGGGGGGGTCTTGTCGGTGTCCGCGCCGGCAAGATCCGCTTTGGACGCCTCCACCATGGCCTGGATCTGCCTAGGCTCGACCCTGGTCATGAGGGGCTTGAACTTGCCAATCTCGTGGTCTGTCAGCGGCTCGGAGAGTACATCCCAGGTCAGTGGCGGTACGCGCAGGAAGTCCTCCGTGGCCTGGCCGGTACCGGGCAGAATAGGACGCAGGTAGCCGATCAGGACCCGGAATAGGTTCAGTCCCACGGAGCAGATGTCCTGCAATTCCTGGGTGCGGTCTGCCTCCTTAGCCACCACCCAAGGGGCCTGCTCGTCGATGTACCGATTGGCGCGGTCGGCCAGCGTCATGATCTCCCGTGCAGCACGGCTGAACTCCCGGCCCTCGTAGGCCTCGGCGACGGAGGTGCCGGCGCGCACAAACTCGGCGAACAGCTCCGGCTCGGCGAAGTGCGACGATAACCGACCATCGAAGCGTTTGTTGATAAATCCGGCGCAACGGCTGGCGATATTCACCACCTTACCCACCAGATCCGCGTTGACCCGCAGGGCGAAGTCTTCCAGGTTGAGATCGATGTCCTCGACACCGGGACCCAGCTTGGCGGCGAAGTAGTAGCGCAGGTACTCCGGGTTCAGGTAGTCCAGGTAGGTGCGGGCCTTGATGAAGGTGCCGCGGGACTTGGACATCTTCTGCCCGTCCACCGTGAGGAAGCCGTGGGCGAAGATCGCCGTCGGCGTGCGAAACCCCGCGCCGTGCAGCATGGCCGGCCAGAACAGGGCATGGAAGTAAATGATGTCCTTGCCGATAAAGTGGTAGAGCTCGGCGCTTGAGGCGGGGCCCCAGAAATCGTCGAAAACGAGGCCATCCGTCCGCTCGCACAGGTTTCGGAAGCTGGCCATGTAGCCGATGGGAGCATCCAGCCACACATAGAAGAACTTGCCCGGCTGGTCCGGGATCTCGAATCCGAAATAGGGGGCATCGCGCGAGATGTCCCATTCCTTGAGGCCCGCTTCGAACCACTCGTCGAGCTTATTGGCGACCGCTTTTTGCAGACTGCCGCTGCGGGTCCACTGCTTGAGCTGAGTCTCGAAGTCCCCGAGCCGGAAGAAGTAGTGCTCGGACGCGCGCTCCTCCGGCTGGACACCGGAGACGGCGGAACGGGGGTCCTTGAGCTCGGACGGGGAGTAGCTGGCGCCGCAAGCCTCGCAGTTATCCCCATACTGGTCGGGGGTCCCGCACTTGGGGCACTCGCCTATGATGAAGCGATCCGGTAGAAACATCCCCTCCACCGGGTCGTAGGCTTGAGTGATAGTGCGGTTAACGATGTGGCCCTGGTCCCGGTTGCGTTCATAGACTAGACAGGCGTAGTGGCGGTTTTCCGGTGAGTGGGTCGAATGGTAGTTGTCGAAGCCAATACGGAAGGCCGCGAAATCCGTCTTGTGTTCCTCCGCTACCTGCGCGATCAGCTCCTCGGGCTCGATGCGGTCCTGGCGGGCGCGCAGCATGATGGGCGTACCGTGGGCGTCGTCGGCACAGACATAATAGCAACGATGCCCGCGCATCTTCTGGAAACGGACCCAAATATCCGTCTGAATGTATTCCATCAGGTGGCCGATGTGGATGGGACCGTTGGCATAGGGCAGGGCACTGGTAACCAGGATATCTCGCTTGTTTTTCATGGCGGGGCAGGTTCGATGGCTGGATCTGTTAAAGACCCCATTAGAACGGATATCAAATCAAAAATGAGTTGATGATGAACATCCGCCAGGGGTGCTTCAATGAAAGATCTTTGCACCCTTTGCACCTTTTCGGTTGTCAAGTTTCAAGCATGCATCTTTGCGAATGCTATTGTATATGCACTCAAAGATGTTATAAACTTCTTGAAGTTGATTTCCTTGTTCGGTTCAGAATATTTACCCTTCATCCCCCCATCCCTGTCAGATAACAGTAAACAAGTCGCATCATATAATCGCTCACGCACTAAACGCTCACAGAATAGTTCATACCGTTTTGCATAAGATGCTTTTTTGAATTCTTTAAACACTTTAAGCTGTCGCATTGATCTCTACATATGAGAAGAGTGAGTTCGTCGCGTCGTGAATCCGCTTCTCAGCAGACTCGAAATACTGTAGATCAAATTCTACCCCGATACTGCTTCTTCCCCACTTCGCAGCAGCTACTATTGTTGTACCCGTACCCATGAATGGGTCTAATACAGTATCTCCTACAAAACTGAACATTCTAATCAAAGGCTCCGCTAATTCTTCCGGATATGGCTCGGGGTGGCTTCTGGTCGATGCACCTGTGATACCAGACCATATGGACTGAAACCATTGTTTATGATCTTCATCGGATTCAACTTTACTTAACAGATTTTCATCTTTAGCTATGCGGGGAATATCCGTCTGGGGATTTCCCAGATCGGTCAATTCATCAAGCAGAAACCCCGAATGGTCTTGTTTTGTGGTCATCGACATACTTATGAGCATCCTGCAAACCGGTTTTCCAGTCACCGGCTGCCCGTCGCCGGCCTTCTGATCGATGCGGTTCGCACCCTACCCCCGGTCTGCCGGTCTGCCGTGTCCTGTTTGCCATGCTGGTAAAGGCAAGTGTCCCTAGGGTGGTCGGCAGGCGCTCACCGCATCCTACCACCTTCGACCCGACCGGGGGGTGGACTTCGGGTGGGCAGCCACACCCTTTTGCTGGCACCTGCCGAAGCGGGAATCCATTAAAGAACCTCTCTTCAAGGCATGTGCTCAGCCAGTCTGGGGATTGAGTGCGGGCAGTCGGGCTCGGGTCAGATGGAGTCGCCTGCCGCTCGAGCTGATAAGCCTACGCCGACGCCCGATCTGACTGTGGAACTGCTTTTTCCAGCGCGTGAAGTCGATATCCTGGTTGCCGTAGAGGGCCCCGTCGAGCTGCTGCATGAGACGCCCGAGCTGTTGTGGATCGGCGCCGGGGCGCAGTGCCAGGATCTTGCCGGTGATGCCCGGCAGCGGGGTCTGGGTATCGAACTGCAAGTGCCGGCGGGTCAGGTCCTGAAAACGCTCGGCCCAGGCCACGGGTTCATCTTCCTGGTTGGCCGCGCGTACGCAACGGAGGAACCGGGTGGACGGTGGCAAGGAGCCGCTCAAGTACGATTGGATACGCCCAAGCAGCGATGTGGGGTCCATACGCTTGGTCAGCTCCGCGGTGTTGGCCGCTACAGTCGTCGCCATCCTCGTTAGACCGGTGCCGAGGCGTTTATGCAGTGCCGGGCCTCCACCTGTCCCGGCGGATGCCCTGAGAGTACGCCTCTGATACCAGACGCCTCCCCAGTAGCCAAACAGGAGGAGGACGATCCCCGCCAGTGGTAGCCAGAACCAGCTCAGACCTCCGCCCCCGGTGGTTGTGGCCGAAGGGGATAGGCCAAAGCGCCCGGTCTCACCGTCCACTTGGAGTGTATGGATGGGTAGCCCGGCGTATTCCTTGGTGCCGGTGGTGACATTCCACCAGGGAAGCCGGATCTCCGGCAGTTGCAACCTGCCGCCGGCGCGGGGCATCAGGGTGAAATACTCCGTCCGCCGGCCCTCAAGGCGACGCCCGTCCTGAGACAGATGGCCTTCGTTCAAGGTCTGTTCCCGATAGACCCGGAAGTCCGGGGAGCGCAACAAGGACTCCAGGCTGGGAAGCTGGTCACCGGTGGCCCCGACCGCGGTGAGCTCCAGGGTCAGGGTGACCGGCTTGCCCTGCTCCACCTCCTGATCGCCATCGAGCGTGGCCTTCAGGGTCAGGTCCTGCAGCGGGAGCCAAGGACGCACCGATGCCATCGCCGGGCGCACCTGCAAGCGTACGGTCTCCGTGCTGGTAGCCTCGAAACGCCGATTGCCGGTCGGTCCGTATCCGAAGCCGTTCCCGTATAAGGTGCCGACGACTCGTAGGGGTGGGACCTCGATGGTTCCCGCGCGCAGTGGCGTAAGGATATAGACGAACTCGTTGACGATCTCCCGGCCACCCTGCGCACCCGTGCGCGAGTGGGCCTTGGGGTCCCCGATCTTCTGCAGCAGTACGTCGTTGCTGTTCGGCAGCTCCGGGGTAGCGGTGGCCAGGTTCCGGTCGCTGACTACCCGCAACCTGAGCAGAACATTTTCCTGCACGTAGGGCTGGCGGCCGCTCAGCTCCAGCTCTACCCGCGGCGGCTCAGCCCGTTGCGCCGCCGATTGGCCATAAGGCACCTGATACTGTCCCGGCCAACCATACTGATAGCCCGGTCCGGGTTGCTGGTAGCCCGGTCTCTGCCCCGGCAGCTGACGCGGCAGCGCCCCCGATGGCTGGTTCGGCGTCTGTCCCGGCATCCAGCGCGACGGTGCCCCCGGTGGTTGCCCTGGTGGTTGATAACCCGGCGGGATGCCGCGGGCATTGCTGGAATCCTGGGGCCGGTACTGCCAGGACTCAGGCCCCGGCGGTCGCTGGTCACGATTGGACGAACCCGGAAACGGGAAATTGAAGGTGAAGGCGTATACCTCGCCCGCTGCTGCGAGCAGGGCCAGGATCAAAAGGTAGGGAATGTTAAACCAGCGCATGTGAAACTACGAATCACGCGAATTACGCGAATTGTTCTGCTATGCCGCAGGTTGACCATCAGTCTTGACTTGCCGTGCGGGTCTTGGCGGCAGCATGACAACCTTACAACCATCCTTCTTTTGCCTTTGCAGCATTGGCGATATGGGCACAATTCCATGTTAACAGATAGTTGATCCCGTTGACGGTAGCAGTAGCGACGTGCAGAGCATCAACTTCGGCGTTTTCAGGCAGCGGAATCTGTTTGACTAATTCATCGGCCAAGTTCTCAGCGTTTTCGGTGACATCGAGTATGGGAATATCGCCGATCGTATCCATGCGCTCCCGCGCGGCTTGTGGATCCCCCGTGTTGCACTCGGCGATGACGGTTCCCGAGACGTACAGATCGTATTGTTCGCGATGGTCGTCCCACCAATCACGTGTGAGTTGTTGATTGGCAGCGGTAATCAAATCACGACTCGGGCGCGAGGCGAGATAACCGATGATGCTGGTTTCCAGATAGACCGTGGAATTCATGAATTGCAACTATCGTCGGTCGTGCCTTTAACGGCATAACGCCAAAGTTCCCTGGCTCCCACGCTCCAGGACTGTGAAAATACTACTGAATTTTTGGGGACCTATATACCTGACTAGCCAAGGCTAACGATTCATTGCGATGTGAGATATATTACCCTTTTAGCTAGGCCGGAGAAGATTTTTCTAAAACTGTCCCGGCTAGCTATCATTGTATTTGCGACGA
>Ga0209679_1000631_pt1 | contig 13109 bp, 6 predicted proteins | sample WorMetHEROISLAND_4_FD_187408 | JGI IMG/M metagenome (GOLD analysis project Ga0209679, IMG submission 187408) | Marine gutless worms symbiont microbial communities from Max Planck institute for Marine Microbiology, Germany - Olavius sp. 2 HERON... ...
CGACCGCCCGCGACCGTGGGAATAAGTGTGTTAAACAACTGTCTGGAGTGGGATAAGTTCGTTCGTTTAACACTCACTTATCCCACTCCAGACAGTGGTTTAACATACACATAACTAATAAACAAGCATAATAACTGAAATAAACCAGAAAGCACTCGGACAGTTGAAACCTCAGCTACGGACTTTCATATTCTATTCTTGGCCACCCACAGCAAACGCAACAGTAAATAAAGAATCCTTTGAACAATTTCTGGTCCGGATCGTGATCCGGACTGCCATCAAAATGTGATCATGCCTCACCCATAAAAGTTTCACAAAAATCTGTACAAACTTTTTGAGTAATCTAGCACACAGACAGACAGACAGACAGACATGAGTAAAAACATATCTTCTTCCTTCAGCGGAGGTAATAAATACATAAATACAACAGATATAATGTTAGTTGCGAACAGTTCAAGTCGGGCCTTACGACTTGGCTCTTTGTGCAAGCCTACTCATAAGAGGCGCCTCTGCGAACTTTGTTCACGAATACTAGGTTTGATTGATTGATTGACATAAAAAGTATGACAGGTATATAAATTTATAAATTATTTACACACACACACACACACACACACACACATGCAGTTTTAATGGTAAACCTATTTTAGGTAGTTACTTCCATGATTTTCATGCTCCAACTGTTCCTAAAATCTCAGGTAACGGTGAGTGTGTGAGTGAAATAAAGAGAGACAGACCTGCAATGACTGTGTTGATGCATTCATAGAGCAGAGACATCGCCGACGTGCTGCACAGACATCAGCCAATCACATTACTAATAGCTGCTGCTGCTGCTGCTAAAGTTAAAAGGTTAAAGGTGTCTATAGCCCTTAACCCTTTCACCACGTGAACCTTTGGAGCAATACATGACCCGCGACCCTTCGGTCCAACGGGTTACTTGGCTCGCATAGCTAGCAGCTGCAGTACCGGGTGTGGGGATAATGCAAGTAGTGAAAGGGTTAATGAACCCATCTCAGAGCTATGGAACGTCACCTACCATGATATCACACAGCGTTACCTGCCACCCGACATAGGTAAATGTGCCCCACCTTCACCACAGCCAAGCAGGGCAGTACTCAATTTACCTACCCCAGATGGATAGAAGGCTGAGTTGGTCTGGGTGGCTTATTTAAATACCAAGACAGTATATGCACGAAGTCACCCATATGAGTACTAACCCGGCTTGACATAAGAGTAACTTTGCTGTCAATGCCCAAGATGCTTGGCAACTGAGCGGACGGCTACATATCATGTCGGCACTTAGCAATGACGTGCTTTCTTGTTTTTGTTATGCCTCTTGTTGGCACCAACAAGAGGCGTAACAAAAATAAGAAAGCATGTCGCTGCCGAGTGTTGGTGACAGGAAAGGCATCTGACCTGTAAAACTGTGCACCAAAACCCCTTAGGTAGCTGATAGTAGTGGGTGTGGTACAGGCTGTAGTACCTTACAGCAACTCAGCCTGCCTGACAACGCACCAAGGAAGCAACTAGCTTACCAACATTCACCTGGAAATGGCTGTTAAAACGGTCTGTGTGTGTGTGCATGGTCAAACGGTCAAAGGTCAAGGTCATCAGGTGGAGCCATACACAGCTCAACACTGATACTGTGCTCTGCATTCTAACCTTCAAGTTTTAACTATCAACAGAATCATCTATTATCTAACATCTACCTGTGAATGAGATTAATCGTAATGTCTAATGTATACTTGTGAATGACCTAAGACGCCCGCACATGTAAAACGAAACTGAAATAAAACACTGAAACAACTCTGAAATGTTTTAGATTTGTTTCAGAGTTGTGTCAGGCCACGCCTACGATGATTGTTTCAACACTTTGTTTCACACGTGTGAAACAAAACCAAAATAAAACTGAAACAAAACAATATTATTTCAGTTTTATTTCAGTTTCACTTCACATGCGCGAGCAGCCTAACATGTACCTGTGTGAAATCTATCATGTAACGTCTACCTATGAATGAGGTTAGTCAGAGGTTCAATCAACTTCTTGCCAAGTCTCGGTTCTAACGGTGTCAACGCTCCAAACTGTCAATGTCATAACATCAGACGTTACATTATGTTACGATCTGCAGCAAACATGCAGTATGCAGGCTACATGCTGCCCTCAAGGCACTACCTGCGACCACTAACGACTTACCTGGACTGGCAAAAATGTACCAATAAATGCCGTCAGATGAGCAGCCAGAATTAAGAAGTGAGTGAGTGAGTAGTTTCATAATGGCACATGAGCACATGAAAGGCCATTTTAAGAAGTGAGTGAGTGAGTAGTTTCATAATGGCACATGAGCACATGAAAGGCCATTTTAAGAAGTGAGTGAGTGAGTAGTTTCATAATGGCACATGAGCACATGAAAGGCCATTTTGTGCCATGAATGGTATGCATAAGATACGGTAGTTTAAAAAAGAAGTAAAATCAAGGCTATTTAGCTACGATAAAAAGCAAATAACAAACACTAGAGTTAAATATGAAACGACGATAAGAAATTGAGATAAAAAGAGTTATAGAATCAAGGCTTATTAGCTACAGTAAAATGTACACAACAAACACTACAGTAAGCGCTAGAATCAAGAAACATCTTGACTTATTTGTTGTGATATTTCTCAGCATAATAATTAGACTGAAAGAGTAAACTCATCAAACATTTACTTCAAGTACCTAACAATTAAACATTGCAGTCGCGGCACCTCAGATTTGGCACACGTTTACAACTCATCTCAAGAACAGTAATGTTAGTCGCGAACAGTTCAAGTCGAGCCTTAAGACTTGGCTCTTTGTGCAAGCCTACTCATAAGAGGCACCTCTGAGAACTTTGTTTAAGTGGCGCTTTACAAATACTAGATTTGAGTGATTGACTGATTGATTGATTGATTGATTGATTGATTGGATTGATTGACTGTGCAAAATGACCGAAGCACTTTGCAATTTACTACTACTCTGCCTTGCCTTGCCTTCAGCTATCCTCACTCTGAGGCTTGGCGACACCATGAACGAGATGTTTCCACTACTCTACTATTCACTCTTAACACTTGTACTGAATGTCGGCGAACTTTAAATCGCAACGAACAGCTGCTACATCACGCAGTTTCCTTGCAATAGCGAAACTTTCTTGTTTCTAATGACGCTCACATATCTGGCAGAGTTTGAGATCTCTGCACTACAAATGATGTTTTATAATTCAACTGATATGTCGGATCACCTGAAAAGGTTATCCCAGATGGGAAAATCAGAAACTGTTGCTGAGGAAGTTGCTTCGGAACAAAAATGCATTCAGCGAAAACAAAGACAATTTAAGAAAAGTAAACAAAGGTTTACATCAGTTGATTCAACCTTGCTAGTAGTAATTTCTTTACATTGATGTCACAGCAAGGAGTGTCAATGCAAAGCTATGGTGAACATTAAATAACCACAGTCACTTTTTGTCACTATGGGCAGATTTGTTCCAGAATGAGCCTAGGTTAGGTTAGCCCAGGTTAGGCCGGTCAACACAAGTAAAACTCTTGCATGAAACTGTTGCAGCAGAACCTTTTACACGTCGGATGCCCTTCCTGTTGCCCAACCAACAGCTTCAAAGCACTGAAGGATGACAGCGGTGCTGCCAGCATGCTGACAATGGCAAGTGATGCCACGTAGCTCTGAGGCAGGTTCCTATGAAGAGCTATATACATTTAATGCATTTACACATTCATCTCCCACAATACATCATTAGGGACAAAAGAAATTCGTTTTGGACGAAAAACGAACGAAATCGCGAAATTTAGCATTTTGGACGAAAAAACGAAATTCACAATTTTGGACGAAATTTGGACGAAAAACGGCCAACTGATCGCCGAACCAAACGCCATCCGTGACCGAGGTACGTCGAAAAGGCCGCGTTGTGCCGAACGTAACCTACATGTACGTGGCATCCTCCTGTGAGGTGCGATACTGGCACAACCATGTCGAATTAAGTCTGGAGTGTGCCTGTGCGGTACACGCAACATGCTGGTAGCACAATACAAAATTAGCGCAGACATTAAAAGCACTCAATGAAATAAGCCTACCATTTTATAAAGGAATGCTGCATTCCTTTGTACGGACTTGGAAATCAGTATATATTTGTTCGTTTGCAAATTAAATACCGTTCAATTATAGCTCAACTACATTTGGACGAAAATCAGAAATTTGGACGAAATTTTGGACGAAATTGGTGATTTTGGACGGACAAAAAATGACATTTTGGACAACATATTTCTTTTGTCCCTATACATCATTGGTGTAAGTTTGGCAAAAATCCGACTAATATTTTTCAAGACACCGTGTTAACAATCCCAGAAAGTGCTGTTTCCAGCATACTTTATTCCACCGTGACCTTGACCTTCTTCATTCCAAACTGTGAAGCGTTCATAGCTCTGAGGCTGGTTCCTATGAAGACCTATATACACTTTTATCACAAACAGTGTTCCTGACTTGGAGACAGCATGCTGCCACCATGCTGTCACGGTGAGCCAGTGACACTGTTGCGGCAGCTGAATATCTAAGCTGATAAGCTAGAAAGTAAGTAAGTAAAAGTGAATGACCAGTTTGATGATTTTAATGAGGACCCAGTTGTTAGTTGAGCTCGTCATTAGCTTGAAGAACAACGGAGCCAGCGACAAGTAGTTCTTGGGATTCTTACGCGCCAACTCACAGATGACGTTCACCGCTGCTGACTGTACACCTACACCACAAAACATAGTCCCACCTTTGCACGAACAATTCAGTCTACATCAGACACTGTATCAAAAAAATAAAAGCAGACAGCATTGGACTTTTTACAGGCCAAATCTCCTTCTTGCCACCCAATCAGCAGTAAGCACTGCAGAAAACAAAAGAGATATAATGGAGTAAATACGTTTCTTTCAGTGTTTTGATGTTGGAAGGGCACTCGCTGGTTTCAATTTTTTCCGTAACTGAATGTGTGCTAACTGCTTAATAATCAATAATCAAATTGGATTTTCGGGACCACGACCTAAAGTCTAAACTAGAAGGCGCTTGTGAGAGTGCATATCTCCGCCAAGTAAATTTTTAAAGACGCCACGTTTTGGGAAAATTTGTGGGTGTCATGTCCGGACTGTCCCTGAGAAAACGTATGCCAAATTTGAAGTCCGTAGCTTTAACCGTTTTGGAGCTATTAGTATTTAGGGGGTCACGTAACCGTGGCCACGCCAACTTTTGGGAAAATTTTTGGGGGTCATGTCTGGACTGTGCCTGGGAACACGTGTGTCAAATTTGAAGTCCGTAGCTTTAACTGTTTTGGAGCTATTGGCATTGAGCTATAAGTCACTTGTTCGACCCCAACTGGAATTTTGCACTGCTGCGTGGTCACGTCACTACAAAAAGGATAAAGAGCTTTTGGAAAGAATCCAACACAGATTTACACGACCTGGACTGAAGCAACTGCCTTATGATCAAAGATTAGAAGCACTAAATTTATGGACGCTAGAAGAAAGAAGAGTTAGAGCTGATTTGATCGAAGTGTATAAGATTATTAATGGACTGTCTGCCGTGCAGTTTCATTCTTTCTTCGAGCTGGACACCAACACTCGAACCAGAGGACATTCACTAAAATTGAAGAAGAAGAGCTTCCACACTGAATTACGTCAACACTTCTTTTCGGAACGAATTATAAACTTGTGGAACAGTTTGGATGAAGAGACGGTTACAGCTTCGACATTAAATAGTTTCAAAAATAATCTGGTCAGACTACGGAAGCATATGAAGATAGGTCACGTGTTGGGCAAGTGATTATGCCTCTGGACCTACGAGGCCGAGCCAGCTCCCCCTGGTAAAGCGTCATTCGGTGAGTTATCGGTGAGTATTTAACGCCCAAAAATTTAGGGGGTCACGTGATCGTGGCCACGCCCCCTTTTGGGAAAATTTTTGGGGATCACGTCCAGACTGTCCCTGGGAACATGTGTGTCAAACTTGAAGTCGGCCGCTGCGCACAGACAGACAGACAGACAGACAGACACACATCGAACGAACGCATTATCTCCGCCATTCACTTCGTTCACTTGGCAGAGATAAAAACCTGTGCACTTCGTTTGTGTAACCGCCACCACCAACCCTCACCCTTGCTCACGGCTGCAGTGGATCACACTTGCCTGGTGGTGGAATGCCAGGCGACTAGTGGTGCCAAACAACAAACAAATCACAGTCGTTGACGTTGATTACGCTTTATTCCCTGCCAGCTGTATTGGTCTCGGCCAGTCCAGGTGTCTACAGCTGCAAGGCAGCTTTGTGTCCGCAACACCAGCTTACGGTAATCGCATGCTGTACACTAGAAGAACTGTGTAACGTGACGCCGCTGCCACTGAAACGGGCATCATTGTCATGAAGGCGGTCACAAAAAATAAGCGCAAGTTTTATGTAATCCAGTTTTAGTTTTCTTACTTACGGATGAATCAAAGTTCTGTAATTTATACTCAATATAGTTTTTGTCTGCACGTCAGTCAGTTTGTCGTGGTTGCAAATCGAAGCCCCCCAAATCGAAGCATTTTTTGTGCATTTTCATTTGCAACAAGAAATATTTTAGATCGTGACCAATCTAATTACTCCTCGCGCATTATTTTCTCCTGTAGGCTAATCCTCCAAGCTGCTCTGTAATTCATGAAAGTGGATCAGATAACTCATCCCTGATATGTGGTCATTCGAAATTTTCCAAGATGGCGGCCAGCCACCATCTTCAAGATGACGGCTAGCCGCCATCTTGGATTTGGTGAAACCGGAAAAAGCGCCATTCGATCCGCCGTCCCTGAAAACCCTACCCTAGGATCAAACACGAAGTCGATCGGACGTCCCGTTCCGGAGATATGGCCATCTGAAATTTTATCTTGGATTTGGTCCAACCGGAAGTAGGTCCATTCGATCCGCCGTCCCCGAAAACCCTACAATAGGATCAAACGCGAAGTCGATCGGATGATCCGTTCCAGAGATATGGCCATTTGAAATTATCCAAGATGGTGGCCAGCCGCCATCTTCAAGATGGCGGCCAGCCGCCATCTTCAAGATGGCGGCCAGCCGCCATCTTGGATTTGGTCCAACCGGAAGTAGGTCCATTCGATCAGCCGTCCCCGAAAACCCTACCCTAGGATCAAACACGAAGTCGATCGGACGACCCGTTGGGGAGATATGGCCATTTGAAATTATCCAAGATGGCGGCCAGCCGCCATCTTGGATTTGGTGAAACTGGAAATAGCGCCATTCGATCCGCCGTCCCCGAAAACCCTACCCTAGGATCAAACACGAAGTCGATCGGACGTCCCGTTCCGGAGATAAGGCCGTTCGAAATTTTCCAAGATGGCGGCCATCCGCCATCTTGGATTTGGTCCAACCGGAAGTAGGTCCATTCGATCCGCCGACCTCGAAAACCTTACCCTAGAACCAAACATGAAGTGGATCGGATGACCCGTCGCCGAGATATGGCCGTTCGAAATTTTACAAAATGCAAGGTCGGTCGGTCGGTCGGTCCTCAATATTACATTGTTCTCATACACTCCTCTACGCTACGTTAGGAACGTAGCGCGGAGGAGTAAAAATCGCACTGTTAACAAACTGGAGGAAAGTAATGAAATGGCAACACTGCATTGAATGACAATGCAACGGCCGTCGTTGCGCGTCATTACACAACGACTGTGCGAACATAAATTTACAAACACATTCAACGACAGTGGAGTAATTTGGTCAACAGCTGATTAACCGTTAGTCAAATTACATCCTTACACTCGGCCCTGTAAAATCGACCGCAGCAGCTGTAAGACATTCGGCTTTGGGGATGACGCTTTAACTGGAAAACATAGCCGGACCGCCGGTAAAACAAAAACCAGACGTAACGGAATAAAAAACAGCAGCAGCAGCAGCAACGTATTGAGACCTGGATCAGGGTCTTCCAGCTTCTCCTTCAGTCTTGGGAACGCCGGGCGAAGAGCGTCTGGAAACTTGAGAAAAACTTTGAACATGATGAGGACGGCTTTCTTGCGCAAGTACGGGCGTGTCGACGTCATCTGTAAAAGGAAATGCCCAAAACTTTAAAAGTATATCAGGATATGTCTACTGTCTGGCATTATCATGTTTACGTTAACATGTATGTCTACTGTCTGGCATTATCATGTTTACGTTAACATGTATGTCTACTGTCTGGCATTATCACGTTTACGTTAACATGTATGTCTACTGTCTGGCATTATCACGTTTACGTTAACATGTATGTCTACTGTCTGGCATTATCATGTTTACGTTAACATGTTGCCTTCACTGATAATGCCTAGGCTTATTACAGTAGGCAACTCCAGAGTTCATAGTACAGAAACCAAAACCATTCTCTCACAGCGTAACCACTCTCCAGGCACTGTGAAATTCCCAACATCTCCCGACTCTTCACAGCACTCGTCCCCACACTGTCGTTACCCATGTTATGCATGTTACTACTATGCCAGTAATATGTAACTAAACACCAGTGTTGTCACAAACGTGACGTTAACAACAACCACTTTTCCGCAACAGGATTTTGCCTTACAGGATTTTCCCCCTGACAATTCCCTGATACTATAGTTTTCCAGATTTTCCGAACAAGTGGTCACCATATTTTCCAGCACTTTCCAAGTCTTAAAATACAAGGGAAAATCTCCAGGACTTTCCAGGAGGTCTGGGAAACCTGCAGTCCACTCTCCTGCAAGATATCAGCCGAACTCTCACACATTGCGATGAAAAAGTGACTTCGTTCCACAGAAATCAGAAATGTCTTCCCAATCGGTGTTGCCGGGTTGAAATCATTTGCACTGAAGCTACTTTTGCTACTTTCACCAAGCAGAATCACTGCAGACAGACAGACATAGACAGAAGCACATACACAGACAAACAGACAGTCACAGACTGACAGACACAGCCAGACAGACAGACAGACAGACACAAAGAGACAGACAGACAGACAAACAGACAGACAGACAGACAGAGAGACAAACAGTCAGACAGACAGACAGACACAGACACAGACACACAGACAGACAGAGAGACACAACTGACCAAGGTCATAATGTCGTTAGCAAGGTCTCGTGCCAAGTCCGGTGAGACAAAGCAAGCGAGGCCGTTGAGAGCCACTCCGGCATCATAGATGTTCTGACTACTCAAGTCCTACACAGTAGAACATCATCCACCAGTCAGTCAGTCAGTCAGTCAGTCAGCTACCATAGTGACCTCATCACAGCAGACAATGGTACGAAGCAGTCACAATGTTCACAAAAACCCGGGTTTTAGGGGGTTTTATTGGGTTTTGGGCTTCATTGCGCATTTTGGATTTTTTTATTTGATGAGCAGTTGGGAAGCTTGTTGGTCGATTTAGCTCATCAGTTAAGCTTTTGTTTATATTCACCAGTACTGCAAATTATCTACAAATTGCCAAATTTATTACTTATTGGTCGTTAGAAACTGTAAACATCAGTGAATCCATCAGCAATCAATCGTATCACTGACTGCAGACAGATTCCGTAAAATACTGAACTGTCAACTTCTTACGATACTGGTACATGTGGCAGGCTTTGATAAAATAAAAATAATGTTGCATACTCTTCAGTTATTCACACACACACTACATCAATGTTTACATTATCTTACCTCACGTTACTCTACGTCAAGCCGGGTTAGTGCTGCGATGGACGACCATTCACGGGTATACCATCTTGATCTTTAACCAAGCCACACAGGTCAACTCAGCCTTCCATCCCTCCGGGGTAGGTAAATCGAACGCCGCCCGTATGGCTGGGGTTAAGGTGAGGTACGTTCACTTGTGTCAGGTGGCAGCTAACACTGTGTGATCCCACGGCAAGTGACGCCCCATAGCTCTGAGATGCGTTCATTCAGAGCTACACGCACCTTTAACCTTTACCTTTTTTAACATGTGACGTCACATGTCTCTCTAATGTGGTCTCTCTCTTCGTTTTGTGTTTTACCTTGTGTACAACTAAATAAATAAATAAATAAACAAACAAATGTTGCTATTATTCAGGCTAGCTCAGTCCAGCTGGTTCAGTTTTTGGCTCAGTGCAGCCCAGTGATTTTACAGGGTGGCCACAAAGTAGGAGAAAAAAATTCCCCGAGTTTTCCAGGCTTTTCCAGAGCCATAAACTTACTTTTCCACAGGTTATTGCAACAAAAAGTAAATGTAATAATGACCTTCATCAAGGGTCATTCCACATTAACTCCAGCAATATCTGACCTCGTCTCTGTTATTAAAGATCCTGTTTACCCCGTCAACAGCTGTTTTACACAAATATTTGAATGACAAACTAAAAATACTTTGTTTGTTACAACTGTTCCTGCGGTTGCACAGAATTCCCTGAGTTTTCCATGTTCAGAGAAATCCCTGAGTATTCCAGGTTTTCCAGGTTTGTGGCCACCCTGTTTTATGGCCCGGTGCTCAAGGCACCAAGTCCATGCAGACATCTAATGATGATCAAATGAGTAAATCTCTAAGCAGATGACTGAGTACATTCCAGACAGTCACCTTTCGTATCATGTTGGTGGTAAGCATGAGCACGTCGGTGCCTTCGTGGAAGCTCTGAGACGCTGCCAGGTAACCAATTCTCTGTTCCAAACAAACAGAAACAAACAGTTTCTCACTATCAGCCCATCACTGCAACGTCAAACCGTAGCATCACACACACGCTGCCGAACAGACAAACAAACTCCAGTTTCACAACGAGAATTTACTAAAAAAAATACATAAAAAGTTGCTAATATACGCCACAAACTCAACCTCATGACACTACAATACTGGTACACTAAAAGCACACATCAATTATCAACTAAACTACACAGCACTCCTTGCAGCACATTACCTTAGCCGTCGAGACTGCAGCAGACACACACACACGCGTTGTTACCAGGACCCACAGCATCTTTCGTGACAGAGCATTTGCAGCTGCCAGTTCCAGGCTATGGAACAGTTTACCGCCATATCTCAGAGATGTTGACTTACAGTCGGTTCCGGCGGTCACTAAAGATATTTTTGTTTGGATAGTGGGGCCACGGCACAGTGCGAACTATTTTAACTGTGCCGTCTAGAAAAACACACACACAGCGTGACAGATGGATGCCAAGCGACACAACACCTTCTCTGCTCGTTAAACGGCAGCAAAGGTAAGAAAGCCAGGTGTATCAAACTCATCACAACCGCACTCTGACCATCTCAGAAAATCACGAGACTGTTTACCCAGTCAACAGCTGTTTTACACAAACATCTCAACGACGAACTAAAAAAAACTTTGTTTGTTACAATTTTTCCCTAAGGTTGCACAGAATTCCCTGAGAATTTCCATGTTCAGAGAAATCCCAAGTATCCCAGGTTTTCCAGGTTTGTGGCCACCCTGTGATAGCGAGTGGAAGACGGATGAATCATACCTTGTGTGTGAACTTTGGCGAGCTCATCACCTCGATGATGTTGAAAGCCGCCCAGCTCACATCATAGCCCAGCATCTGCAACTGAACACACAGAACACTTCTGTCAGTAACAAAGACAACAAAGCCGTGCTATCGCAAGGAAACTGTGCAATGCCACAACTGTTAGTCTCAGTTAAAGTTGGCTGACACTCACTACAAGTTTAAGAGTAGAAAAGCTCCAAAAGCCAAACTTCAGAGCTCTAGACATACCGGATACCAGCACAAAACAAAAGTTGACTTGAAATGGCCACTCAAAGTCACGTATTTTTCGGTCACTGGAAAGGCGACAAGGGACTAAATAATACTATATAACAACACTGGCCTTATTTCCTAAGATTCCGAAGATGTAGTGTCCGAAAGCACAGAAAATCGGCTTCTTCAATTACCCCACTGTCATCTGATGCCCTATCTCCAGGGAACTCCTGTAAAATATCCGTACAAACTTTATATTGTCCGAAACTAGAGTCAATGTATTACACATTCGCCGCTGATAATGTAGGTCTACTTTTTATTTTTATTCAAATTTTCGTGGTGGGCTCCGAAAACATGAAGTTCGAAACAGTGTGTATAATGGCTGTTTGAGGTCATTCAATGTCGCTGATTTTGGTACCAATCAAAAGCGTGCATGCAACTTCCTGTTAGTCATCAATAGTAACTTTGGTCCTGTCTTGCCCCGTTTCAGAGATATTGCAGCTTTTCTGCCAGAAACAGCGACCCCACCTCTATTCCACCCGAATTTTGGGAGTGTTCCCTTAGAGTAGATTGCTGGTGTTGGGGCTCCAATGAGCGAAGACCGTAAGCTAATTAACTGTGGTGTAATTATTTTCGAACGAACCGCACTTGTATAGCCAAGGCACCTCAACGTCACAGACGGATGGACAGACAACTTATGATAGCAATACTGTGCTATGCACAGAGGGTATTGCACAGTAAAAACTAAACAAAAATGAAACAAAGAATATTAGCGGTTGTACATTAACTGGTAACGCTGCTGGTTGTAAACAGTTGTGGTATGCATGATGGGATAGCCGTAAAAGACAAAAGCAAGCTGCGCCAAAGTGGTATTTAGTCACCTGAGAAACTTTTTAACAGCATTATTTTTAATCGCAATTAATTCCTTAATGCATTCAGTGCATTAATTTGACAGCTCTAGCACTAGATGGTGCTCATGAGAGTGCATATCTCCGCCGAGTGAATTATCAACTGTCGATGGAAACATGCACGTCAAATTTGAAGTCTGTAGCTTTAACTGTTTTGGAACTATTACCACTTAACGCCCAAAAATTTAGGGGCTCACACGACCCTGGCCACGCCCCTTTTCAAAAAAATTTTAAGGGTCATGTCCGGACTGTCCCTGGGAATATGAACATCAAATTTGATGTCTGTAGCTTTAACCGTTTAAAACTGGTCTGATTGACCGATCTGCTGTGCACACACACACAGACACACATCGAATGAAAACAGCAAGTAAGTAAGCAAGAACGATTATAGTGTCCAAAGCAACTAAGCGTCACTGCGCAGGCACTGTACAATCACAAGGGGGAAGGGTAAGAAATGTTAAACAGATGAGTTGTGAGCCGGGACCGGAAGACAGCTACGA
>Ga0209679_1000632_pt1 | contig 13108 bp, 9 predicted proteins | sample WorMetHEROISLAND_4_FD_187408 | JGI IMG/M metagenome (GOLD analysis project Ga0209679, IMG submission 187408) | Marine gutless worms symbiont microbial communities from Max Planck institute for Marine Microbiology, Germany - Olavius sp. 2 HERON... ...
AACTGCGGATAAGTATAATTTTTTTAGTTAACATTGTCCTAACACACTATGTACATCATTGTTATTCGAGGCAAAAACACACAGTGTACATTGAAAAATTCAAGTACCACGACACACACACACACACAAACACACGCACATGCACTTTAACTCTCCATTTAACAGCAATCAGTGGCTGCTGCAACTGTAACTGACAGCATCTCAGATACGGTGGTTACAACAGCCCACTCATCAAAGCTATCAACATCAGCAGTAACGGATGAAGCTTACATCAAAACAATCCAAATATGACACACGGGGAATTAACACTGCCAACCAGCAAGCAGGCAAATAATAATCACTAACAGACATCATGTTCTTAGCAAACTCTATCAATTTCTGCCTGATGTGTTTATGACTTTTTTTATTCGTACCAGCTAAAAGCTAAATTGCAATAAACTATCACTGAACACATGCAAAATGCCAAATAGGTTTTGCTTTTACATGTTCATGCAGTTTTGGCATTAAATTATATCCATCATTAATTATGCGTTAGAAGTAAGTAACAGCAGGGTAACTAATGACATGCATTTTACTGACATTCCACATTCAAACAGCTGTTTCTTCCCGCTGAGCAGTTGGTCAATAATTAAATTATTGCTGCAGTTGAGCACACTCTCCTCAATCACAAAGACGACACATCCCGCCCTCGTCCAGTCAACTGTTTGCAGGTACAACTACACGGCAGTCGACGGAGAAATATTCTGAAAAATTAAAGTTATTCAAATGAGCACAAATGACCATTTATCATCATCTCAGTTTACAGTTCATTGCTGGCTAGCGCTATTCGTCAATAGTGTCCGCAGCTGCAACTTGCTTCGTTTTTTGATGCAGCTGCCTAGACGCAAGAGATAACCACTCAAGCCAACCTACAGATCTAACTACCATTATAACATGCCCCCGTGGGTCACAGGTGCAACACACAGCATACAGACACAGACACACAACAGTTCCCATTACGCTAGATCTTCAAAAGAAACGGGATAAGACACTATCTGCCAGAAGTATTTGCACATGGATAGCAACTAAGACTTGACTCACTGAAACCGGCAAATGCCATACTACAACAAGGCAAAACTAAATCTATAATAGTGGAATGATCATATGGCACCAAGGATACACGAAGTCATTTCATACAAAGCACAAAACTGTTAGCAATAAGCAAACTATTTACACAATGGGTAAAGCTCAACTCTTATTCGTTCAACCACAAACAGCATCAATAACCTGACAGTCTGCACTTCCATCTCTACTACTTCTTCAGACTCAATAAATACTGGCCGAGTTCTGAGACTGCACAATGTTATTAACTTAATTAAACAGTGGAACATCACCACAAATGTGTCATAGTTGGATATGATACAATGCAATCCCACTCGTCAGAGATACAGCGACCCAGTGCATAAAAGCTAATGCACTGGGCTAACATTTTTACAACAATAATAAGCTCAGACGCTGCTAATATACAGTGTCCCAGAAAAAATGACACAATGTGTCTCAGCATTATTTCCATAACCAGTAGGAATTTTGCATCCAAAATTTTTACATCTACAATTTTTAAATCTGAAGCTAGAGGAAAGGGCTGTTCAGAACTTACACATGCGTCTGCAGGCGTGCATGGACAGACAAAGCCGGAGGATACTTTGAACACTTCATATGACAAATATTCCTTGCCTCGTCAGTGATCACAATTTAGCATCAAAATAATTGTTTAGTTGCTAGTCACTCTTCAGCATGTGCATTTTTTCTATCAGACCTCTGCTGACAGCTCAGTTACTTGTAAAACTGTGAGCATATGTGATAAAAAATGGGAATAATATCTACAGACTCAAGATACATGAATATGAAAACTACAAATATGTGTAGAAGTGCTGACGGTACTATTGCAAAAATTTTGGCTTCAAAATTCCTGGTGGTTATGAAAACAATGAGACACTATAGGGAGTCAATCTTTGGGGGGGGACATTATTAGCCTATCATTTAACATTAATTACTGTAATTACTGAAAACTATCTGGTGCATTTAACATGCAGTGTGACTGGCATCATACTTACTTTCTTGTCATAGGCAACTCTCAACCATTCACATAATGGCAGACTTTTTTATAAAAGAGACCCACAAATGTTTGGACAAAACTGGGTAATGAGAAACTACAACAGTTATGGCAGATACAGTTGGCGATGATTACATAACAACAGCGTGAACGTGACAAACAAATTCGACTAACGGCTGGCTGTGGCGTTATTTGATAGTCAAATAATTCGACCAAGTATCAGTTAACCGTTAGTCGAATTACATCCTTAATCACAACAGTCACAGACTGACATTATCTATAACAACAGACAAATTGCAATCACAAAATAACTAAAATAGGCAAAAAAAATCCGTGCAATCTGTATGTTATTATTAGAGCTGTCGAACGATTAATTTTTTTAATCGCGTTAATCGCGCAATTAACTATTTTAATCACGCGTTAATTAACGCGCCAGTTCGACAGGTCTAGTTTATGTTGTAGATTGCCGTCAGCGAACGAGTGCACGTCTTGCTGTTGACGACTCATCTACAAGATGCGACCACTGTCGAACTTGCCATCAAACAATGATGCACAACTGACCAATTAACCGACATTTGTTGTTAATAATTAGTTGAATAATATTCAATTGTCAAATAACCGCAGTTCAATGCATATTGGAACTCCTGCTTCAGAGAATTTAATGTAAGGCCTCCCTATGTGCGTTAATTTTTTTAACGGCGTTAATTTTTTTAATCGCGATTAATTCTTTAATGCGTTAACGCGTTAATTAACGCGTTAATTCGACAGCTCTAGTTATTATGCATGCCGTTGGCGAATATCATAAATGCAGCGACTTCAAAGAAGCCAGACAACAGAGGCGAATTCAGTTAGTAGCCGGCTAGCTTGCCTAAAGTAGCTAGAGTACGACATCTAGCACTGCTTGAACAACTTGGCTTGCTGTAACTGATCATCATGTCAATGAATGTCAACCCATGTGTTTAGTCTTAACATACCAAAATAACTGTTTACATCATCCTAACTCAGCAAAATCATCATCAGTGCGTATCCAGCCTGGGCCACAGCGTCGCTCTGTGTTCTCTCATATGACTGCCCCACGCCATAGATCAGCTGGAGAAGAGCCAGAATCCAGCAGCAATTAAAAAGAACGTTTTAGAGTCGTAAACCGCAATGGTATAAAAAAGTATATGCACTCGACAATGATTGCACGGCAGCGGCCATCTTGTTCTTCAGCAATGTAGCCAAAGTCAGCCAACAATTTTTTGGCTCGCGATGTCTACGAGCCAAGCGAGACTTGTTACACGTAGCCAAGGAAGCCGGTTACTAGCTGAATGTGCCTCAGACGTCAGCAACGTTTCTGCTAACATCACTCTCGTTCCAAGACCAAGGCGGTAACACCCGGGTCTCGAGATCACAAATATGACTGACACAATCCCCTTGTACACCATTCACACAAAACTCCCTTGCAATGTAAGTTACTATGAAGCTAGTTTTAGGGCAGTCAAAGCAATATCCACAGACAACATGCAGAAATACTGCAATACAGCTCAGTCAGCTGATGTACGCTGAACAATGAGCAACACACAACTTCGACAACAGTGTGCCACATTAGCAGGAGAGACAGAGTCGAGTTTGGGTAGTCTATATGGCAGTGCGGAAAGAATTCTTCAATTCTGGTTCACTTTTAAAAATGTGCGGTTTTGGTTTGGCATTCAGAGCCTTTATAGCTTTTTTCTTCTACAGAGCCTGGTTCCAGTCTACAAAGACAATTTACAATGATAATTTAGTAACTACTATCTTTTGAAAAGTCAAAAGAAATGTTATTCAACATTTATATATGTACTATGTGTAAATAAAATCAGTTAACTGCTGTACTGGTTAACCCGATTATTTCGTGCAACGATTAAAGCCGAATTATTATTGCACATGTTCACTGTTCAGTTTCTGTTAGTTCAGCTACACTTTTACATGTTAGAGTAGCAAAAAATCAGAATCAAACAAACAGATTCATCTGTCAAACTTGGCTTCTGCTCCCACTAGCAGACACCATTTTCGATACATTCATCAACAACAGAAACTGGCGACATCACAGCTATAATAAACGCGGTAGAGATCGCTGCAGTAAATGAAGCTGTTCGGTCCAAAGAGTTCTGTAAGTTCAACAATGCTTTTCAAATTAGCAAATTACAGGAATTTTGTAGATCGCTCTGTAGAATATTAAAGTACTCACTGCACTGGTTTTCACTAGAGATATATCTTTTCTTTGAACTAAGCTAAAGGCTGGTATCCAGCATTCATCTATCATTCATAAGGCACTTGCATCAACACAGTTATAAGCATGGAGGTAGTTTCAGAGGACATGACTAAACTGTGCCAAATGCATAACAAAAACGTCCAAAGACAACAAGTCATTTAAGTCATCAAACTTTCACAATACCACTGATAAAATGCTATTTTTGGAAATCAAACTCTTAACACGTGCTGATAAGAAGTGAATGTAAATAACTGATATTCAGTGGCAGAATGACAGTGTGACATAATTCCAGAATGAAGCTGGTCAGCGGCACATGCATAAAAACGACAAACATGTAAATATTCATGAACTTGCTGGGATCACTGTAAGAAGAACAAACAGTCTGAATGGCTGCTACTCATCTTCGGCGGGGGCCTACAGACTCCACCTTCTCAGCCCATGAGCCATGGCAAAATAGTGCCAAGAGAAAATGTGACTGGGTTAAAAATGTTATTTAGCTAATTATATATGCCAAACATCACTGTGCCACTAAAACATATATATATGTGTCTCTTCTCCCACTCATCACTGCCAAACTCCAACAGATAGCTGGGCATTTGAGTGACATCAGGTCAAGCACACAGCCATCTGTACTTCCTAGCACAAGAGTGAGTGAGTAGAGTTTAACGTCCCCCTCGACACATAATAGGTCATTTCAGGGACAAGTCTTTCCAGGCAATCACTTGCACTGGTATTAACAACCAATAAAAACCAAACACACAAAACCAAATAGTGACCTTATCTACTATCTATCTTAACTAAATACACACAAGAAAACACGAACACAGCGAAGCCCCTAGTCTCTAAATCTACATAAGGAAACGGGGGTGACTACTGACTAGGGGTTGGCTCCCACAGAGGGCAGGGTCACCAATTCCTGTCGGCAGTGGGGATGACGCTGCGGTACCCCGGAACACGCAACTGCCACTTAGTACGAGTGATGACAAAAATAACGTAAACACATCATCTGCTGATACTGCCATCTTGTGTCGCAACGTAATACCATGCTTGTCCTACAAAAACAGAACACGAACACAATACCTAACACAGCTTAACGACAACACGTCAATCATTTAACTAAGACGATTGGGACGTTATCGACACAAAACTGTCAATTCGTTCGCAAAGAAAGACTGACGGAAAGTGTTTCAAATAGTGTGCATGGCAACTGTTCTGTGAACTGGAGTGTTATACAGCCAGGCGCAGGCCGGACATGATCGCAGCACTGATGCCGCCCGATATCGGTAATGTCACCAGCCATGCTATGACAATGTTGCGGAAGATGGACCAGTCCACGTTTTCGCGTGCACGGAATCGTCCGACGAACACCACCGACCCGACCTTACAGTGTGTAGTACTAATCGGTACGCCGACGTTTGAAGCGACCAGCACCGTCAGTGCAGAGCCGATCTCAATACAAAAACCGCTGCAACACACACACAACCATGCAACTTCTTCCAACTGCTTGCAATACGATAAAACAGCAAGAAGTTCAGTCACCACAGACACAATATATCCTTCCACCTTCAGTCTCTAAATGTTTGTGTATATAATACCCTCAATCATGGTTCCTATCACTCTATCACTGTCTCAAAAGTTTAGTGAACGTACTTTTTTGTTTTCCGCTCAGTCTGCCTGGAACTGTTTGCACGACGACCTTCAAGGACTTTTGGACATAAACACATTTAAAAGACATTTGCTTTCCCCCGCATTTGCACACTGAGGCACTGCTAGTCACTAGTGGCATAAGTGGCGCTATAGAAATTGTATTGTCAAACCAACAGTGCAAAGGCACTGAGGGAACAAAATACAAATACTGATAACAGTGAATCACGTAGTGTCTACACAGAAATGTCCACGCAAACAACAGCAGGTCACCCACCTAGATGGAGTTATCTTTGTCAAATCTTCACCGATTGTCTTTATGACTCGATAACCGAGGATGCACAGCCCAAGTGAGATGGCTACGCCGCCATATAGCAGTATAAAAATTGGCGTAGGGGCTTTCTGAGAGACGACGCCGGTTGTACCAATCAGCCAGAGTGATATCAATGGTCCAATGGCATTGCTACAATCATATGTTGTAAAACAGCAATTTTATGAGCAAATCTTAGCTAATCTTAACTACATCTTAACTGTTGTAATCCTGGTGACAGTTCAAATGGTCTTTAATATCCTACTGTCTCAGGCGGTAGTCAAAATGATTTCGTATTTAATGCATCTGCAACCTAAGAATAACAAATTACTTATTACTTTATCAACAATAAACATCAGCATTTATATTAGCAACAACTTTCAAGGCGTTTTCCTAGCGCACAAAAACCCGAAATAGAAAACAATATTATGTCCACATACATCTGTAGCATAAGAAATCTCGAACAAATTCACAGAACATTCTAACAACTGTGTGAGAATCTAACAATCACCATTCAATTTACATACAAAAATGCACCTTAAAACTAAGGCTGTTAATTATTTAAAATTTGACCAATTACTTATTACTTGAACATTTTGTTAAACAAGTGATTAATTCTGAATTCAATGAACATGCCTAACAAGTAACTAATGTGATATCAGAAAGTTTTTAAGCACTTAAGACATTCTGTAATTAATAAAAGAGATGTTATCTGAAAAAGTTAAATACCATAAAACCACTGGTTTAGCCAATTATGCACTGGTAACCAAATGTGTAATGGTTCTATAACTAGGTAACTAAATATATTAATATATTAATGATTATTAATGATTAACCGAGTAATTGTAAAGAGTGAGTGAGCAAGTGATTAGTGTTTAACAGCACATCAACACTGTTTAGGTCATTACCGCCGAGCTTGACCCGAAAAGCAGCCACAAATTCCCCTACAGTAAAGGACAGCAGATGCTATATAAATCTTTCCAACGCTATATAAATTTTGCATAGTCCTACCACCGCATCGCCTTTCAATTCAGCTCCGGCCCCTAAGGGATAAGTGGGGTGGCAAGACCTACTTATAATTTACATCAGCGCCTAAACATCATGGACTCAGAGCATTTGCAGCTCTAACATAAGCTTGCCAATCACATCTTTACATGTGTGACAAACTTTGACTGCATACCTCACATCATTTCCACCATGAGCAAAAGCACCGAAGACCGCCGTCAAAATCTGAAGGAATGAAAACAGACGAACAGCTTCCGGTGTGTCCTTCACCTTCAGACGACCTTGCTCTGTCGGCACCGCCTATCACAACAAACAGCTGTGTGTCGTCTTGGCCAAATGTAAGCGGAAATACATGGTGGCTTAAAAAAGTAAGCCGTATACTCTGGTGGATATTTCAACAAAGTAGGACCATTTTTCAAAAGTTCTTTCACTGTTACTCAGCAGGAAATCTGCAATAAAGAGACAGTTACAGACGTCACCACACCTAAAGTGTCACTACACTACCTTGCAAAATATTAATTTTCAAACACTGCATCAGCCGAAAGCACAGTAACGGCAGACTGGGCATACACATGCTGAAGAGAATGTGACCGCTACTTTGTTGAAATATCCACCCGAGTATATAGCTTACCAGTACTTTTTTTGAGCCACCCTGTACAGTGGACATGGGGCTATGGCATTGCACAGCAGGCCTGCCTGTTTACTCCCCGGCTTTCACTGGTACTTGTTGCATCAACCCACTAAGGGATTGTCAGGCTTCGTCAACTTGGGTTACACAGTGATAGTTTACCGGCTCGCAGATGGGTCACCCATACCAAACTAACCAGGCCTGGCACAGAGCAACTAGACTGATTGAAACCAGCACGTTACCACTTAGCTGCATTGCCACCAACAAATGAGAAAACAACAAAACGCTACAACTACTACTTGTGGCTTATATTTAACTATGATCACCACGGTGTCCCCTAGAAGTACTGTCAGCAAAACACTGTCAGCCCACTCAGCCAATATTTATTCAGTCACGGCAACTTTAACTTTAAAAAGTGTAATATGAAATTACGAATAAAACTAGCTAGGGTGCTAGTGTGAGAGAAAGTGTTGCTGTCAGTCAGTCAGCTGCCATCTTTCGAACAGCAGGGCTATATTTTAGCTCAACCCGCAAAAAAACTAAACATTGAAAATGATCGACGACTGTCTAAGATTCGGCTGTCGAATCTCGCGCTTCAAATCGAATCGCAAAAAAATAACTAATCTAATCGAATCCCAATCTTTCATGTCGAATCACTCCCAAAAAATGTGGAATCATTCCCAAAAAACGCTCAAATTGCGATTTAAATCCCAATCACGATTTGGATTTGCCCAACACTGGCACCGAGGGAACAAAATACAAATACTGACAACAGTGAATCACGTAATGTCTACACAAGCTAAGTGGTAGTATGCACAAAATGCATAATCAAGTCACACAAAAAATTCATCAACACATTAACACTGCACATCAGCAAAAACAATTAACAGCAAATCAAAGGACAGGTACAACAGTTTAAACAGCATTTTTGTACTTGCTCAGTAACTTTCGACAATCTACACAGATCATACCTCTGGATCGCATTTAGGCATATCTGACGTTGCAGCGTTAGTAGAAATACCACCATTGCCGCAAGCAACAGCATTGTTATTACCCAGTGTCTCAGAACGTCCGTTTATCATCATTGCATCATTTGACTCATCTGAACATATGAAAAATGTGTTTCAATGACACAAACTGACACAATCACGGGTTCGGACATTCTCATCTCTGTTCGGCCTTTTATCAAGCAATTTCGCTTTAATGCCCTTCCTAACACTACCAGTTACACACAGTCTCAGTAAGGAGCAAACATGGATGAGGTTCTGGCTCAACAGAAGCAACAGCATGTCAGAAAGCTAACAATGATAAAGACAAGGATGACGAGTTGACAACAGACGAAACTGTTATGATAACTGCTCAATTACTACAACCATTACCTCGACTTATATACAGTGGGTGAGGTCAAGTTCCGCTAAGACATAAGTCTTAGCTGAACTATTACTCTGCATTGTGATAAATTACTGTACAATACAATACTACTACTGCTAACTGCTTTCAGTTCGTGTCTAACCACCCTATTTTACAGGCCAAGTCCCTGAGGAAGAACCACTGGGTACTGCTGCAGCACGTTTTCTTACAGTTCAGGTTCCCTCCCTGTTGCTGAAACAACAGCAAGAAAGCACTACATTAATATGTATAGGCTAATGCCAAAATATTTTACGTCTAACTATCAAGTCAAAAATTTTTACATCAATGCAAAATCAGTTCTTTATTTTATAACAGTTTTAACCTATCTACTTAACACTAAGAATTTTCCAGCTGTGCAAATTCGTTGCACAGTACTGCATAAGCTGAGTCATGATGATGATACGAGGTAATTGTTCAGTCAAAGCTAACGGATAGCCACTTTAGTCTACTGGACAGAACCAAACACAAAATTAACAACAGAATTTGAAAAAAAACAGAAGCTGGATGACTGCTCAGTGCTCACAGCCAGACCTTTTATACATATGACAGTTCTAATGACCATGTTCATTCTAACAAACATATTACCACCGAGCCAAGCAGTTACCTAGTCGTCATTAGCAGTGTATAGCTGCTACTGCTGCTTAAACAAAAACTGAAAAACAGTAACTGTCAATTTTTGTTCAACTTTCAATTATTGTTTAAATGGCCATTTTTCTAGAGTTACTCCAGTTTATTTGGATGAACTCGTAGAACTACTGAAGCAGAACTTTTTAGTTCCAATGTCCTTCCTGTTGCCCAACCAACAGAATCAAACACTGACAGGCTAACACGTTGTCTACAGCTCTTGACTATGAAATGACGATTGCTACTCACCCTGAATATCGGTAAGCACAGAGTTGACAAGATGCAGATTCAAGTCTGTTGTCGGACTGTTTACCGGGGTTACAGAGCCAGATGGGCATTCCCCATCAACCAGTGGCGTCTGACTCAAGTTTGGCTGTACACATCAATAACACACATGACCAGTTTCAACAAATTACGATCTCTTATAACAGTCTTTATGCCAGGAAACCGGGCTTGACTCCTGCCCACCTGGCACACTCTGCTACCAACAATTTCCCTCAATTAATGATCTTATCTGTCCGTCCTCGGCTTGGCCAACTTTGTTGACATTTTCCGTCGACACGTCCTTTCAGAACTTCAGTACAATAATTTCTGGCTCATACTGTGTGATCAAAGTATCTGATACTTCAGTCTGCTCTTCTGCACTGAAGCCAGAAGACTCATTGATGACTGAATGTTATGCAGCAAGATGCACTGGATTGGTGCTCTGTCCACAGCATGGTTATCACTGATTAATCTTCTCCATTAAGTAAAAACCACAGCATATTACTTACTAAAATGCAAGCTTCTCAAATCATTATGCTATTGTCGTGAAGCCACTATGAAAGTATTGGTCCCACCTATACTACTGTCGTCCGACCGAGGTCTGATTCGTTGTATCGTCGATTAAAACCCTGTGTTTGTCAGTACTGTGTGTGTGTGTGTTAAGCTTGCATTTGTTGTGACATTCAGCGGAAAAACTTTCTAAATTGTCTTTCTTGTATTTATACTTACTAACAACAACACATAGGAATTTATCTTTAGGGGTCGGTCCCGCAATACCAATTCCCTGAAAATAGTACTAACAACTCCATCATTATGCGATTTAAAAAGCATTAAGCACATACAACATTACTTTGTGGTATGCACAATACTGTTATTATCACTAATTTGTATGCCTCAGCCTGCTATCAATAGGTGCAGTGGAGGCACTGTTTTGCGGTTGTCTGTCGTGTCTGTTGAGTGCATGCATCAGTGCGTGCATCTGTGCATGCGCGCTGTTAGCAGGGTAACTCCAGAGGGTTGAAGAATTTTGACCAAATCTTATACAAATACTCTACACCATGGTCAGATAAACTGATTACATTCTGTAGGTCAAGCCATCACGCTCAAGGTCGCTACAAGGTCAAATATTTGAGCACGTTTTGCGGCGATTGAGGCATCCACACTGATTGTTGGGCATCAAAGTAGCATCCAGTTTTACAAGGAATGCAATAAGCAAGAAAGGGAAATGAAGAAAACATGGAGGTACATTAAGCAATATATGAAAAGGTGGTTTGAGCAATGTAAAGAATCATGGTGATTGAACAAAAACCAAAATGTGATCAAGAAAACCTACACAACTTCAAACATATATAGGTTTAACAAAAAACAGACGATGATGATGATGGTATTATTATTATTATCATTATTAATACTAGAGCTGTCGAACGATTAATTTTTTTTAATCGCGTTAATCTGCGATTAATTATTTTAATCACGCGTTAATGCGTTAATTAACGCATCAATTCGACAGGTCTAGTTTATGTTGTAGGTTGGTGTCAGCGAACGACTGCACGTCTTGCTGATCATGACTCATCTACAAGATGCGACCACTGTCAAACTTGCCATCAAACAGTGATGCACCACAGACAAATTAACCGATATTTGTTGTTAATAATTAAGTGAATATTATTCGATCGTCAAATAGCCACAATTCAATTGCATGTTGGAACTCCTGCTTCATAGAATTTATGCATGTGCCTATGTGCGTTAATTTTTTTAACGGCGTTAATTTTTTTAATCGTGATTAATTCTTTAACGTGTTAACGCGTTAATTAATGTGTTAATTCGACAGCTCTAATTAATACTACTATCATTATTAACATTACTACAAATTTAACCTTGAGAATAACAGTTCCTCATTACTTCTGTTGTCACACAGTTTTCATGCTACTCAATTCCATGCATAAATAATATATCACATCATAGAATAATATTATATCACATCATATACGGTAATAACATCAAAAAAAATACCTTAACTGCTGGAGGTCTCTTCGATTTCTTTTTACCCTTGCCTGTAACAGCAGAAGACAATAACAATGTGCTTTATAATTATGTAGCTATCACACTTACAAACAAATAAAAATATGAAAATCAGCCGTACCACGCCTAAAATTCAAGTTGCTTAAATGGGTCAGGTCAAAAAGTGAACAGGTCGGGGCAAATAATTCAGATTCATGCAAAGATGTGGTATACAGGTGTACAATGTAAACAATATCAATGGCAATATCAAACTATTTCCGTACAATAAATCCAAAGCTTCACATTCAGAAAATAAAATTAGCTGAAGAAACAAAAGCCCATAATAAAAGGGCTAACAGTATATACAACAAGATGGCTGCAAAACCCTCAGACAACGAATTTATAATCCCTTCAGTATAGCTAAAGTGCTTTAGAATCATTCACCATTTACGGTCTGCGTCTCAGGTCCTTTGTCCAGTATGCAGGTCTCACTTGTGTTGCCATTCTGCTGGTTGTTCTTACCACACGTTTCTCCGATATCCAACATCTCTCCGTTCTCAGCAGAGTACTGTCTGACTGTGTATATGGCCGCTGGAAATCAGAAAACAACAACAAGATATCAATAACAATAACAACTGAAGTATGCTCTCTTTCATACATGGAAAGACAGCAGCATCCAGCTAAGCTGTAGCTGTCCAAGTACCAAGACCCTTGGCACTTCCGGTGCACTATGTATTTACTATAGAGCTGACAAGTCTTGCTTAGTTCTTTGACTACCGTATATACTCGCGTATAAGTCGCAAAATTTGCGACAAAATCTTGACCGAAAAGTTGGGGGGGCGACTTATCCGCGGGTCATAAAATATAGAAATTTTTTCCAGCCGCCGAAATACGCAA
>Ga0209679_1000633_pt1 | contig 13107 bp, 8 predicted proteins | sample WorMetHEROISLAND_4_FD_187408 | JGI IMG/M metagenome (GOLD analysis project Ga0209679, IMG submission 187408) | Marine gutless worms symbiont microbial communities from Max Planck institute for Marine Microbiology, Germany - Olavius sp. 2 HERON... ...
CAGATCAGTGTGGAAAATAAGACAGTAGAGATGGTAGTCAAGGACCTGCTTCTAGCAGATAACCGAAAGAAGAAGACAAAGAAATACGTTGCTGACGCCCTGTTTCTAAGCAGTAGCTGAGCTTCTTGTTACATCAAGCAATAAAGTAATGTTGAAAAAAAATGGAAAATATCCAATTTTGAAAATATAGAAAATATCTGACATATCGGATATATATCTGATATATATGACCGGTATATATTGCATATCATGCCAACCCTGAAAAAGGCATAGTAATTTAAAACTGAAGTGCACATCAGCCAGTAAGTAATCAATCAGTTGGTTGTCATTGTAACTCAGTGCAACCATTGCAAGTTGTTCATGACAAGGAGTGTCTGACTACCCTTACGGTAGCATCTGCGGAAGTCTAGTGAAATTTTTTTTTAAATTCTGCACCATGGTTCTGTCAATGTGTGCAAAATCTGCATGCCATTGCTGTTTTCGACAACTCAGGGGGAGTAATGCCTCAGTCACCCAATATATTGTCAAAATGTGCACAAATTCAACAAATTTGGTTGCTTTAAACAGTAAATGTACTGACACATGTTGCGTATTGTTTTATGAAAACCAAACGTGGATAAGAGAATGCAGACTGACACGAATAAGTAAGTAGGCTAAAAGCTGAAATTATGCACAACGTAACAAAAGGGTACCATGCCCCTCTAGGAGCACGTGCTCATCTCCTTTACTTAAGCCACTCAGCCCACAGGTGGATAAAACACAAAGTCGGTGATGCATGGCCGGTGCGACGGGAGACCAACAGTTACCTTCTCAGCTGCAAAGTGTCACCACACTTTGGACGGTACCAAATCATTTGTTTGGTGACACAGGCACATTGGTGTAAACAACTTGCCTAGAGTTGTTACTTGATAGCAGCCCGAATGGGAATCGAACCCATGACCGCTTCATCGCAAGTCCAATGCCCTAACTGTTATGCCACAAAGCCACCCCATATACAGGTCATGCTAAATTTTGGGGGCTAAATTACTGAATTCTATGGAAATGTGCAGATTCTGTACAGCATGCTAGAATCTATGCAAGAGTGTCATTTCACCAAAATCAGTAAATTCTGCATGTGCAGAATTGCAGAATGCTGCAGGCCCTAGTTTGGTAGCTGATCATTAGTCATAGACAGGGATGACAATTACCAATATTACAATTTAATAGTCTATTGTTATCAATCGTCATACAGAATTACTTTTTTAATTTTCAACTGGTACAGCATCGTGGAAATCTCTGCAACAGATAAAGTTCTTGTTGAGCTATATGACATTAAGGAGCCGACAAATTTATTTTGGACAAAAAAAATGAACAAAATCACATAAACTGGCATCAGGGATGCAACAAAAATGAATTGTGGAACGTGAAGAGAACTGGCTAACTGATAGCCCTTCCGGTGGTGATGACGCCAGTTCCATCACTTGACGATGAGTGGAATTTCTTCAAAACTGGACAGATACGGTCATCCCAGCATCAACATTTGAATGACAAAAATGTCCCAGGGCTTGCTGCAGTGTATTTCACCGGTGACACTGAAAGGTGAAATAAGTGTCACTGTAGAGTCCTTCAGAGATAGACTTGTTTGAATTAGTTAATGTAGGCACTAGGCAGCAGCAAACATGTAGTCAGTGACATTGAATACACTGTCAACATGACACTTAAATACTGTGATCCTAAATTCAAGCTGTGTTGATCTGTTATGCAGCTGTCCTATAGGCCACAGTACATGTCATGCCCATCCGTCTTCTCTCCATCAGTTCATCCCATACAGGCTTGTAACTCTAAAACCAGGAAATGCAGAAAAAAACACAATTCGCATAGACATTTTCCATGGCATGAGTAAGTGGAGTGGTAATATTAGTTCAAAGGGTCAAAGGGAAAGGTCACAGGACATAGAAACTTCTGAAATCTGGCGTCACCTTTACTTACGGATGGCAGCAAGGGCAAGAAAGTAGGCCTATGCCACTGTTAGGCCTACTTTACTGTCGGCACCTGAGACCCTGGGAAATGGGAAGGACGGCCACACACGTCCGTGCGGTCATCTGTTTGTTACAATGTTATTCGGCATGTGCAAATTCTGTGTTGTACAGACTCATAAAATTTCAGAGGGAACATGCTAGTTGGTTGCACAAAACAAAATTTTTGCAAACATTAATAGCAAACAAGCTAACAACTAACTTTTTTATGAATGTCTTTATAGACTATCAGGCTACAAACTTGTCTGTTTGCAAATTAAACACTATCAAAAAAACAAAATTAGGTCTAAAATTCTAAAAAATGGATGAAATTTTGGACTAAACTGGTCATTTTTGACAGACAAAAATAACATTTTGGACAACAAATTCGTAATATTTATTCTATAGTGTTATTTCTCTGCTTTATACCTTACTAATGTTTTACGTCAATATCTAGAACAGAAACCGTATCCATTTACAATAAAAACAAATCATATAGACAACTAAAATCCCATCTAGTACGTTAGGATATTCATAAATAACCTCCATACAGCTGAGAAACGATACATACCGGCTGCGTCATGCGGACACTTACTCTGTGGTTGTCACATGTTGTCAACTGAAAAGACATCCCCATCTGGTCAGTCTACAACAAACAGGTCATACTGTTGCTACGCTAGTCACATATTTGATCACAATAGCTGAACAGAAATATAACAACACATGACATAACAGCAGTGTCATCTATTCAGTTTTAATGCAGTCAGTTAAATTTTTGTTTGTGCTCTCTTACTGATATTAATAAGTAAATTATGGTTTCAAGAGTGCTGCAGTATTGACATTGATGTCACTCAGTCCCTGTAAAAACTAAAAACCAGGAACATCGAAAGTGGTACCATCAAAATGGGAAAGTTCCTTACACAAGTAACTTTATTTTAAAACGAAAACTATGTTAACTGTTTCTCCAATACTCTGGCAACTGGAAGTCACAGTCGATCGAGTGACTGTCACTCTCACATGCATAAACCACATATAGGCCTACTACTTCTGATTATTCCACCCAAAAAAATCTTTTCTTCACAGAGACAGACACACACATGAACGCAAGGTGATTTTGATTTTATATTCTGTCCAATGCTACGCATTGCGTAGGACAAACAAAAAGAAGCAAAATGCAACTGAGCATTAGCATCCAGATCCAGAATGATCCACTTAGCACTGACAGAACAAGTACGAAAGGTACTATTGGACCCGGAAGGTGCTCACTTGCTTACTTACTCTACTATGTTTATGGCAAGCCTTGCCTGTGCACAAATATTCATCACTATGCTCCACCAATTGGGTGCAGTGTCACGCATCGTCGCATCGAGCTGCAACGTCACTGGCTGCAGTAGGCCGGTGTGGTGTTAGTGAAGATCCAATGTCCAGTTTTAAATCGACAACATGAAACAAACTTTGCTAATTACTCATTAATTAGAAATTAATTTACAAATCTGAGACTGTAGATCTGTGAGGAATGTCAGAATGAATGTGTACGCAAAGTTTCGTTGTGCTCCACTGCGTATTAAAAAAGCATTAGGGATTTTTAGAGAACTTATAACAACAACAACAACAACAACAACAACCAGAGTAGCGTTTTGGGACCCGCCTACGCGCGTTCCGGGTCCAAAAAGAAGCCAAAAATGCTAACAAATAGGGTTGCCAGCTTTTACATGGCACACGTATTTCGCTGTTTTATCAGAGTAAACTATTATCCTGCCGAACAGGAGGTAGAGTTGTGACTGAAATTGTGAACCGGACTTTGTGCTTTGCTTTACAACCGGACGGCCCGGTCAAAACCAGACTCCTGGCAAACCTACTAACAAAACAAAACAACTCAAAGTCTAAGCCAACATCATTCAGTTCCAATCACCTATGCTTTAGTTTCACTTTTAAGTGTAAGTGTAGAAAAGGTTATAGTTATCATGACCAAATGTTACCACATTATGTCCAAAGTCCATTATTCCAAACTGGTCTGCAACCAAGTTTTTAGCAAAAAAAAGTCGTAGACCTGGTTTGTGACCTGGTCTTCGACTTTTTTCTGCTCCAAACCTGTTCGCAGAATTGGTTGCAGACCTGGCCTGCAACTATTTTCTGCTCCAAACCTAGTCGTAGATTGGGTCACAGACCAGGTTGGAATAATGGAATTTGGACATCATCAATTATGGTGACTGCAACTGCTGTGGCTATTGTTTTAAGTATGTTTGTGCCATTGTCTGTGTGTATACTACAGTATAATGCATTCCGTCGTGGCAGTCAAAACTGCTGTAGATGGTGGCAGACTGGCAGCTAGTACTTTTTACAGCAGTTTATGGCTTACGTACTCTATGGCCACCTATGGCAGCAGATAGGGGCTCTAGCTACACAGTGCAAAGACCAAAAGTGTGAGACCAAGACCAAGAGTACAAGAATTGTGGAACTTTCGCTCCTGGGAGGGAAAACGTCCCGAAACTTTCACCCTCAATTCCCACAAATGGAACTTTAGCCCTCAACTATACAAAGTGGTATCATCCACAAGTGGGCCAAAAATTGCTTAAACATTGACCAAGATCACAAACCACACACACACACACATTGAGATATATACATAGAAATGGGCACTAATAAATTTAACGCCTGAAAAATTTCAATGTCTCGTGTGAATTTACTGAAAGTTATTAATGGCTATCTCATAAATTTATATGCGAGCAATGGTGTCATGACTCAAGACTACTGTGCTACCGGTACCAGTAAATATTTTTATTAGAGCTGTTGAACGATTAATTTTTTTAATCGCGTTAATCGCGCGATTAATTATTTTAATCGCGCGTTAACGCGTTAATTAACGCGTCAATTCGACAGGTCTAGTTTATGTTGCACGTTGCCGTCAGCGAACGACTGCACATCTTGCTATTCACAATTCATCTACAAGATACGACCAATGTCGAACGTGCCATCAAACAATGATGCATAACTGGCAAATTAACCGATATTTGTTGTTAATAATATTAACTGAATATCATTCGATCATCAAATAATCGCAGTTCAATTGCATGTCGGAACTCCTGCTTCATAATATTTACGCACTTGCGTTAATTTTTTTAACAGTGTTAATTTTTTTAATCGCGATTAATTCTTTAACGCGTTAACGCGTTAATTAACGCGTTAATTCGACAGCTCTAATTTTTATATACACATCACAACATGTACATATGTAGGTACATATGTATGTACATTTAGGCACTGTCAAAAGATGCATATTTTTAGGCACTGCAATGCATCAGCGATTACGCGTATTGTGACAGATGTATCCGCACGTGGTCCGTCCCTCTGTCACAATCATACACCCTGCTAAAGCTGCTGGACAGAATGAGATGCCACTTGAGGTAACTGTACTAGTTGAAATGCCATTTGACAGGGTCACTTCTAGCCCCCAAGTAACACTGTATTAGATGGGGGGCCCTAGTCACTACGGGAAGGGGAGATGGGGATCAAAATCCCCAACCACCGCTATCAGTCAGCTGATGCAAACGGTAAATTAAATATATTTACTAGTATTTGCTAGGTTTATCCGTCGACATTGTTTAATATTCTTTGTGATGGTGAAATGTAAAATTAACCAGTAAGTGTAAACTGTTTGAATAGTAATTTCTGTTGAAATTATCGATTCCGGTACAATACTATATTAACAAACATTATTAGAAGTAACATTTTTGTGAGTATTTTGTGTGGTTAAGTTTTGTGGGTGTTCTATCACTAAAAGTCCCCAAAACTGCAGACCAAGACCAAGCTCTTTGACAGCAAAACTGAGAGAAAGACCAATGTTTGGTCTTGAGAGAGAGCTTATTTGACCGCATAAACTCCGGTCTATAACAAATATGGAGTGACTATTATGGGCACGACGGCCGTGTGTATTCACATCGACGCTTGCATCATGGCAAGAATGTATGATGTCATCACGCATGCATGCAGTTAAGTATGTTTTTACAGCACTGCATAACAGGCCCCAAATTTACAAAGATTCCTAGGAATTTTCCTAAGTATTTCCTAAGTTTATACCTAAGTTCTTCTTAAGTCAGCAACTTAGGATTTCCTAAGTTTTCCTAGGATTTTCCTAAGTTAATTTTTGAACGCTACCTCATGACTTCCTAAGTTTTGCCTAAGTTTTATCGTAAGTATTTCCTAAGTTTTTGTTAAGTTGTTTCGAAAATTTCATTCTGTTCCTAAGAACTGCCTAAGTTGGATTCTCTTCCTAAGTTTTGCCTAAGTTTTTCCTAGGAATTTTTGAAAGTTAGCCCCCAGCGCAAGTATGTCATAAGTTCGACTTAGGGCACCTTTGGAGCTGCCCTAAGTTTTTCCTAACTTTTGAGTAACTTTTTTCCTAAGTCTGTCCTAGGATTCTTTGTAAATCGACCTGTCTGTCCTACATTTGGCGTAAATTGCAATCTGTCCTAACTTTTGCCTAAGTTCGACTTGAGATTCTTTGTAAATCGGGCCCCAGGTGTCATCATGGCTTACTGGTACAAGCATAGTTGCACTGGTGCTGGTTAGTGACGTACCGGATAGTCAATTCCTACTATCCGGCCGGAGCCGGATAGTTGAAGCTAGGGGCCGGGCCGGAGCCGGATATTCGGCTGGATATCCGGCCGGATAGTTACTGACATCAACTAAGTAAGAGCTTTCTTTCTTTACCGTCTGTGACAGTTCGGAGCATTGCAATATAGACCACAACATCGATATTCAATAACCGACTCATAACCGAGCAACACTTTCTACTTTTTGCAGCATTTTCTGGCTGACTTTCAGGAGCCATTTTAAAGACGACTACGCATAAATGACGTCATCGTTCGACGCGTTTCCACAGTAAGCAAAACATGATTCCCATGGCCTGTATTCAGGGGCCAGCTTATAACCGAGACCCGTCTTCTATTACTACAAATTACCTTGACCCCGGCCTGAATCCGGGACCCGGCTTTTATGCGGGACCCGGCTTCTATCCGAAGTTTGCGGTATTTGCGTTCATACCCGATGTATTGAACGACCACTCAAGCCAGCTACGCAGTTAGACAATGACATCGACACAGTGCTACTCGCTAATCACTATTGGCTAAGACCAGATTAGGCCTGTAGCGCTGACGCCTAATTAAAAGAAACGTTTTCAGATTAGTTTACTCGTTAGAAGTGTGTGGAAAAATGGACAACTTAAAAAAGTTAACAGCTGCTGGAATTTTGATATCCGGCCGGATACCTGACATTGGCCGGGCCGGAGCCGGGCCGGATAATCCGGCCAGATATCCGGCCTGCCGAATATCTGGTACATCACTAGTGCTGGTGATACAGGTTCGAAATGCGTTTGCTCACTAATTTTTTCCATTTCTTTTATTTTACAATTTATTTCCCAGTCAGTTACCAGCTTATGGTTAGAGTGAGGTTTATGGTTAGAGGCAACCGTACTAGATATGATATGTTGCAGTTTAGCAGTATTTAGACTTATTTGCCATTTACAAGCAGTGACAATTTACGGTTAGTGTTAGGGTCAGTACCAATTGCCGGTTTTAGTTCTATATTCCAAACACCCACAAAGTTCATTTCACAATGGCTAAAATAGGGTGCCGGTGCCGCCGTGTCAGTAGTGCACTACCCGCGCGGCCGCCGTGCCACTAGCACTGGCGTAACAAATAGAGAGTTGCTACAGTGCCGTCAAGATGGCACCGGAACCGTCGACGCTATAGTACCGTCAATAGCTGGGTTAAATACGTACAGTAAACCACACCTATGGAGTGCCGCCGTGGCTCAACCGGCAGCGTTGCGGTTAGCCACGCCACGCCGGTAACCAGGGTTTGAATCCTGTTTTTTGTTTCTTTTTCATAAAGTGTTTACCCGGTTAGGGATACGGCTAGGGTTAAGGTTAGTATTTTTGGGATTAGGGATAGCATCCTTGGCTGCGTAGCGGTCTTGACAGTACCGTAGCCGACAATGCTATAGTAGACCTTAAAATCGATCAAGTCGGTCGATCGAGTCCATCGATTTTCCGCCGAGTCGAGTCGATCGACAGAGTCGACTCAAGTCGAGTCGATCGATCGAGTCGGTCATGTGAACGTGAAGTCAAGTCAGTCGATAATATCGACTCCAAGTCGACTTTTGGCAGTTGTACAGAATGAAGATTCTGCTGAACACAATGAACAGTGATCATCGCTTACTATGTTGCCACGGTAACGGACAACCCACATAGGGCGGCCCTACGCTGGGCTCTGCCACGCTTTTTAGTTTGGTATATCATCAGGGGCGATTCTCTGGAAAAATATAGGCCTATATGGAGTCCGTATTTGTTTCGGTTTCGGAGAACGGATAAAATGGAGTCGATGATGAAGGGGCTGATAGGGCAATACCCCCGGAATTTTTGGGCTAGAACCGCCCCTGTATATCGTGTCTGTATAAACCCGAATTTAATGGTAACTCTTGTTATGGTTTGTTTTAGGCTGATTTAAAGCTTCGGGTACTTGCTATAGCGTTGCTGAGGCCACGGTTACATGTGAAATAAAAATGTTGTAAAATGTTGTAACAAAGTAGCCTATTTGTATGAGGATTGACGAATGACGATGCCAAAGCCAAACACGCTACAGTATTTAATTGAAGTTGTGTGGCGTAGAAATGAATAATGATAGGCCTATACACAGTCTGAGGAGGAAGGGAGTCGACGGAGTCGATCGATGTTTGGCCGAGTCGAGTCGATCGACAGAATCGACTAAAGTCGAGTCGGTCGATCGAGTCGGTCGATTTTCCGTTGAGTCGTGTCGATTCGCTCAACTCGATCGATTTCAAGGTCTACAAGTACATTGTATTAGGCAGGCGCCCCGGTCCCCCAAAGGGAAAGTGAACTTTGGGGTCAGAACCCCAGTTCCAAATGATACCATCTACTGCCAAAGTATTTCGGCGCTTGTTCCACAGTTACAACAAGTTATGCCAGACCTGTAAAGTAAACTGTTGTGTAACTGCTCTCTACCTGGTTGTTATAATTATCAGCCACACTCCTGGCACCACAGCAGATTATGCGTTGCCACAGTGTGTCTGTGTGCATGTGTATCCTTCTGTCTCTGTGTGTCTGTGTGTGTGATCATTTCTCGTTAATAAAATATCCCCAAAAATTTATGAATGGATTTCGATGAAATTTTGTTGAGAGGTGGCGTAGTCGATTAAATTTAGGTGGTGATCGGAATTCTTTCATGGATCCTCGGTCATTTTCCAGCATTCTTTACCATTAGCAGGCATGGCGTAAACCGACATTTGGCAGCGTATCTCAGCAAGTTACAAACGGATTTTGATGGAATTTTTAAGAAGGGTGGGGCATGGTCCACCGAACAACAGATTAGATTTTGGTGACGATCTAGGTTAGGATCAAGATGATCCAGATTAGGATCAAGATCCGGAAAAAAATTTCTGTTGTCCAGTGCGACTGACTACTCTCTCAGTCTGAGACATTTCTAGTTTTACTTGCAATTATCAGAAATATTAATGATAATATGTGACAGCAACATGTTGGCCGTGGAATTTTTTAGCTCCACGAGTTTCGGGATTTTGTACCAACACAAAGAGGTAAAAAGACTTGGCAACCATACATATGCAACAGACAGACAGAGAGACAGAAGATGGCAATGCTCAAAGCACCTGCCAATGGGGACAGCGTATAATAACAGTTATCATAATTACTGCACAAAATGGTGCATTTAATGCAACCATAATGTAGCAACAGCAAGCAGAAGTCGTGATATATTACACCCAGTTAGTGCACAATATTAAGCAAAATCATAACTAATAGCTTGACAGTGCAAAAACATAAAACTAATAATACAAACAAACAATGATTTACAAGTGACTGCAAGACTGCAAAAACATTTTTAAACTGACGCACGTGTAAAATGTATTAAATTTCTACAAGACAGTGTAACATATTTACACTCACACAATTTAAGACCTTAATCAAACCTGTTTATATACATGCATTGCATTCAGTGGGGGACTGTACAAACCAGTGATCAATTACGTCATTAACCTTCAAAACAATTTAACTTTTTATAATAAATCAAACTGTACGGCTTTCCAGACTCCCTGCAACATCCAGTGAAGTACAACAAGCAAGTCTGCAGTCGGTTTTGTGTCATATAGTTCTAATAAGATTAGTAACAATAATTCTTTAACCATTAGTTTTCGGTAAAAAGATAACGCTACAAATTTAGTCATTTCCTGCCCAAGTAATTGCAAAGAAAATAAAAGAAGTAAGTTACGCTGGGATAATTGAGTTTGGAACCAGGTGCAAAGAAATGGCACAACATTGAAGAACAAAGCAAGCACCAAGACTCATCACTACAGTGAGCAGATGTTGGCCATGAGCTCTGGCTTCACATATGGACTCTTAAGTTTGACTCCCTTTGCCGAAGCAATGTCGGCCATTGCAGATGGGTCAAAGGTCAGATTAAGCAGCGAGGCAGGAGCAAGGTCGAGCTCAGCAAGACTGGAAGTGTGATCCGTCAATGCTTGACCTGTAGACGATGACAGCGAAAACGGAATCCAATCAGAAACCAGGTTTTCAGCAATGAACGCAAACACGGCCGAAAGCTTCTCGGTTGCCGCAAAAGTTCCTTGTAGCAAGATTCCGTCGGGAAATCGAACGCGGATGAGACAGTAACGATAACGACGCAACTCCTTGATCCGATCTCGCTCCCTCATCTCCCGAGTACGCAGCATTCCAAGCTGCTCAATCGCTTCTTTCTTCGCCTGCTGTTCGCGACGCAGGTCTTCGGCCGACACGCGGAAGAACTCGTCCGGGACAGGCATCTTCATTGCATTTGGCGAAGGGTGGAAAACGCGGACACCGCGGTCCAGCTCCGGCCGGATCGGTTCCGCATTCTGCAGGATTTCTTTCAAGTCCGCTAATCCATCAAGATCAACTTCAGAGCCGGGCTCGAACACGAGGAATTCCTCTTGGGCACCGTCGGGAATTTCAACCGTCATCCGGGAAAACCCAGCTGCTTGCAAAAACTCTTCAGCACCACGCAGACTAAGGACGCGCTCCTGGAGGACCTTGTTGGATGCACGTATGCGTCGGTATTTCTCCTCGTGTGGATGCATCGAAATGTTTTCGAGGTACTTTCCGATGGTGTCAACGCACTGTTTCACTGCTTCACTACTTCGATTCAGTGTATAGATCATCAGCGCCGCTGTCATGGCCGGCTCCGAAGGCAACTGTGACAGAAGAAACGCCTCGATGTGTGTCTCCATTTCCTCCCTGGGCAGCAGCAGGTCGGGGCCGGTCAGCGCACTACGGAACATCACACGACCGGCAACGGGTGCTGCGGTCAGATTCACCTCACGAGGTCCGGTGTATCGTGCAGCTTGCTCTGACGCTGTCCGTTCGGCCTCCATTTCCTGCAGTATCTGAGCACGCAGTGACGTGGCCTTTCCTCCACTGCTTGAACCTAAACATTTGTCATCAGTTTCAATTATGTCACTCTGACATCAGTGTTGCAATGGGGTGGACCAACCGTCCCCTAACTTGATCTCAAGAATCTTGCAAATTTGACAAGTACTGAATGCAATTGAGAGAGGTCGGGCGGATTGGCGTCCTCAGACAACAGACGTAAAACATTTTGGACAGAATTTTTATCCACTCAAAGGGTGATACGTCAGTAAATTTTCAGCAGCACAAATATGACTTTGTAGTTCAGCTTTGTGCCACACATCTTAACTGGGCCTTTGCTATTGGACCCTGTTGTGGAGTTCCATCTCCCAAACCTCGAGGCCTAGCTCCCAACGTCTACACCCTGGCAACACCAATGCACACTGAAGCTAACTGACTTGCACATCTACTAAGGCTACTTTCTTGTTGTTGAACTTGTTGATTGTGAAGCCATCGTCTCAATCTCTATTCATTACTTTAACAAAGAAAATCTGCAGTACAGCATCAGTCTTAACAAACAACTGTTTTATTTGCATGAAGCAAAGATGTTGTCAGACAAACTGCAAAATAAATAAGTAACAAGACTGGCAATTTCCCCTTAGTACATTGCCATCTTACAGCCGCTCTTTACGACATCATTCCGGAGGGAGGTGTGTTGCAAATGGGAATGGTTAGTAAGCTATCATCAACCTCTATCAATGATAAAATTTTGAGGAAGCAGAGCATCTTAGCATACGACTGTTTGAAGAATTTACATGGGATGAGTCAATAACCTTTCTGTTTGTGGATCTTTTACTTTGATACAGTATGATATGCCACAAGCTAGTTTTGCTTTTTTCAATGCAAAAATCAATGACAAGAAGCTGCGATCACCATTCAGTCAATATTTTTAGGATTAAAAGCAGAGTTTCTTACCAGCCTTTGGCTGGTTCATTCTTGCCACTGCAGCATCGGCCGCCATTCTCTGTTCATGAGTCAAATCTGATCCGCGGGCCGGACGCACATCGGGTGCCTCACTATGTTTCGGAGAAGTGCCGACAGCACCTGTGTCCAATCTGTGTCCTTCACCGGCACGCTTGAACTTCACGTCCAGTTTCCGTTTCTCAAAAAATCTTTTGATGGCCGCCATTACCGTATCACAGTGCTGGCACTACGTCAGCTTTTGAGTGGCTGCTAGTTACTACAAGCCACCTACAGCAGACAGTCAACGACACAATCAATACAACAGTCAATTAGTCAATTAAAATGTTGACACAGATGAAATATACATGTAGTGCTGTTATGATCCCACTTTTACCAATCTCTATCGATATCGATCGATATTTTCAAAAATATCGCGATATCGATATCCACATCCTCAGTCAGTAATGCCTAATCGCGCCCGCGGCCGCAACGGTTGTTAACGTATCAGATATCAGCTATCGCGGGCAATGCAGTCAACGCGCAGCCGACACCGGGCAATGGTTAGGCCTACGTTGCCCGGTGTTTCGCACGTCATCTGCAGTGTTCCACACTGACACAACGTTCGTGTATTTATCTAAACTGAAAAATCGTACCAACACAAAATGACAAAGTAAAACGTAAATTAATATACGTGTAATTAATAAATTTATTACAGCCAGTCTTTCAGTGTTAACTTAT
>Ga0209679_1000634_pt1 | contig 13106 bp, 10 predicted proteins | sample WorMetHEROISLAND_4_FD_187408 | JGI IMG/M metagenome (GOLD analysis project Ga0209679, IMG submission 187408) | Marine gutless worms symbiont microbial communities from Max Planck institute for Marine Microbiology, Germany - Olavius sp. 2 HERON... ...
CACTGCTCTTACGTAAACCGTGCAAACGTTTCGCAAGCGTCGCGCGGGTTTGTCAGCGACAGCTGGGCTTTCTTGTATTAAATTGTGAAATGTTCGTCTATGCCTATTTAAAGTAACACACTTTCTGTGACTTTCATGCACCGTGCCTGCTTACACCTGACTGTGTCCGTAACGTTTTCGATGTGCTTGCTTACTCACGACTTACAAGTCATTCAGACTAACTTTGCCTTAAATAAATTTGAAATTAATTTTGAAACAGCCGTTGCATGTCTTTGCTAAAATACAGTACAATCAGCATTTCGCATTGCAGTAAAGATTTATCCGTTATACCTAGTTTCCACCGGCTGTTGCCGTTCTTCCGTTGACGTTTCCCTATGTGGACCAAAGTACACCAAATTGAGTTTGCCTGTGCGGGAGCGTCCGTACTTTGCAACGCCGTTTTCCGCTTGAATGACGATACCTTGTTGCGTTCCGGAGATATTCGAGATCAAGTCGCGAAGTCGTCCAAAATCTCGCAAATTTTCATGTTTTCGGGCCGCCAAATTTCTGGCTAGGGCCCCTCCTTCGAATTTCTGACCGAAATTCATAAATATGAGTCACCATCGAACATGTGGTAAAGTTCTCCTACAATCACTTGACATTTTTATTTACTTAATTTCTAATCAATGTCCACTTAATCCACTCTATTCTATTTTTAAGCCTCCGCCGCCGGTAGGCGCCGGCGGAGGCTATATGTTTTCGGGTCGTCCGTCCGTGACGCTGTCCGTGCGTGATTCACGTGGTAGTTTTATGTTTCCGCGATATCTCCAGTATCTGTTAACGGATTTCTGCCAAACTTTTGTCACTGGTGCATCTTGGGACACAGATGACCTGATTACGTTTTTGGTTCAAAAGGTCAAAGTTCAAGGTCACACCATCGCGGCGGAGGCGTCCAGCACTCGACGCTACCGTCGAGTGCAACGTTTTCTAGTTATGTATGCAGGTTTTACATAACCAATGACTGGGAAGAGCCCCAAAACTCCTGCGCTTAAGGATCCGGATCCCGAAGGCCTTAATCCTATGTGCTTCCAGAAATTTTTTTCTGCCACTGGTATTAATGCTGGGTGCACTAATAGCAAAATTCTTGCCAACTTTCAGCACTGAAATAGAGTAAAAACATTGTACGCAAAACTGCCGTTCTTGAATGCATCAAACCAACTGTTCAAACAGACGCAACAGCAGCAGCAGCAGCAGCAACTTTCATCCGACAGCCAAGAGATGCACATACCTAACAAACGTGCATCAGCGAGACCAAGAGCATCGGCGCTATGTACCGGTGACACAATGAAAGCCGGCAAAATTACACACAATATGACCTAGATTATCACAGCCACACGAGACATGATAATAACAAGCTCACCAATCATAGCAGAGACCGGCAGATAAATGCGTAGACAAAGCAGGTGCAGAATATAACATAAGCAGTATAAGCAATTCTGCCACGTGCACCAATTTTCTACTCGAACACTACCGACATCATACAAACGACATTTCTTCCTTACAAAACGCATCGTTTCCGACATGCAGACGAGAATTAGTTTCAGTTTTCTCAGAAGGCACAACACGAAACCCAAGCAATCGATAAAAGCATCAGACGGATTTGCACCGTTCCTATTACAATAACTGGCCAAAAACCAGACAAGCTTCACACAGTTTACTACAGCTGTTACTATAATTTTGTACCTAATGTAATATCTCCAGTAATAAGTATGAGTGAGTAGACTAACACCATACTCGATATAGCACACTTCATATTGAATACAACTCTTACCAGACACTTAACCGCACAGACCACGGATTTCAGGACGCTGACTACTCTGGACAATGACAAACTATGTTCAAAATTCTGCCGAACAACTATACTTTGTCCAGTTTGTCATAACTGTATGACAAAATAGTAAATCTCAGCCTGGTCTTTGTGCAGATAATTATCACCTTGAATTACTAGATGTATCCTTAGGAGGATCTGTTTCCAACCAAATGCTTGCTCCAGAGGTAACAAACGAAACCTTCAACAATGAAGATAAATGGCCAAAAACTCAAACAACGAAACCTAACAAAACTATATTAACCTCGGTTGGACATTTAGTCAGCAAACACATCTGACTGATTCTAACAAAAACGTCTGCGACATATGGTGTGTATTCAACCACAGCTCCAGCAGCAATGTGGAAGCCAGTTTTATTGCAGAATAAATACTAGAGCTGTCGAACGATTAATTTTTTTAATCGCGTTAATCGCGCGATTATTTTAATCGCGCGTTAACGCGTTAATTAACGCGTCAATTCGACAGGTCTAGTTTATGTTGTAGGTTGCCATCAGCGAACGACTGCACGTCTTGCTGATCACAACTCCTGTACAAGATGCGACCACTGTCAAACTTGCCATCAAACAGTGATGCACAACTGACAAATTAACCGACATTTGTTGTTTATAATTAACTGAATATTATTCGGTCGTCAAGTAGCCGCTGTTCAATTGCATAATAGAACTTCTGTTTCATAGAATTTATGTGTGTGCGATTATTTTTTTAACGGCGTTAATTTTTTTAATCGCGATTAATTCTTTAACGCGTTAACGCGTTAATTAACGCGTTAATTCGACAGCTCTACATATTACTGGACCTACATAATGGATCTCCACAAGCCACGCGCAGCCCTTGAAGACGATGCCTGTGGCCCAGAGACCCGCAACAACTTACTGCGACTAGCAAATGATAAAGAACAATCACTCTGTTCACTTGTGGCACTCTCCTTAGAACACTTTTCATGTCCAAATAACCGCAGAAAAAGTACTAAACTAGTTTCATTTCAACAAACAATTGCAGTTTAACTTGTTTACACGTAAAACAGCTGATACACTTAATCATTTATAAAAATGAGTATCGCCCACCGACTGGCACGTTTTCCAATAAGTTATCCCACTCAGTTAGTGAGAAACCCCTATACTATACAATTCACAGCAGCAGCAACTGTCAGAGGTTCTCCCATAGGGGAAATGACCTAACTTGGGGTAACCCCAGAAAAAAAGGCTAGTTAAACAAAAACCAAAAATAATAGCGGGTCTATACTGTGGCAAAAATGACCACAATTAATAAAGAACAACGGTATAGGCAGTCCATACAACAAGTACCAAAGCTACGATGGATCCGGAAGGTGCCTGCTTACTTACTTACTGTAGAATAACGCCTACTATAAACCCTGTCTGCTGCCTGTGCATAAATATTCATCACTACGCTCCAGCACGCTGCGTACTGTAGGCCAGCTGTGCTGGACACTGGGCTACGTGCACTGCGCCGGCAGTGAAGGTTCAATGTCAAGTTTTAAATCAATGATATGAAATAAGCTTTGATTTTACTCATTAAATAGAAATTAATTTAAAAATCTGAGACGGTAGATCTGCAGGGAATATGAGCATGAATGTGTATGCAAAGTTTCGTTGCACTGAGTATTAAATTAAGAAAGCCTTAGGGATTTTTACAGAACTAATTCTAAGAACAACCAGAGTAGCATTTTGGGACCCGCCTTCCGGGTCCAATAAAAATCCATACAGACAGCAGCCTATTACAGAACAGGGAGTTGTTCGTAAACAGGCAAGGATAGAAAGACTCCTCGACTGACGGGCTCTCGATTCATCTGTATCGTGGTATCAGGTAAACGACACCCAGCAGTCTGCAGCCACTTAATTAGCATTTAACGGCAACAAAACAAAGCAAACTACGGTAACAAAAAAAAACAAATTAAATTCTCATGTCTATTGTATTCATACGTGCTACTGAGCAATCAACAGTCCAAGACTTGTGCACGGCACTATACGAACAACACATGCCATAAGGTCAATGCAGACCAGTACAACCAGGCGATCAGCAAAACAATCACGCTTTCTAAATTACATATGTACACATCGTGACTAAAGGTAGTGTCACGCAGACAACTTTATTTACACTTGCAAACCAGCAGACAAAATACTATGTGCTTGGCAGCTTCCTATAGGCCTCCAGGGGCATCTCTTGGCTGTTACATATGTACAAACATACACAGAAACTCTGGCACAGGGTGGAACAAAAAACTGGACGTATCCGTGAAATAGGGAAGTCTAACTTTGCATCTGCATAGTAGTTTCGGTTCATTTTTCGGCAGCATATCAAGATATTTATGTTTCGCTCATCTGACATACAAATACTGACGCAGACCTAGATTTCGGCCACTTTAGAAATATCTTTGATGATAATGATGACCTAAATAACAAAGGTCAAGAGAATATACCTTGTCCCGCACCACAAACCAGTACTAAGTGACGTTAGTAGTAGTCGATTTGAATTACTGCAACTATCTTGCATCTTCAATATGTGCACAGGACAAATAAGTCATTAATACAAGACACTAAACTGACTAATGGAATATGCGACCCATAGCACTCACTGGGGAGTATATAATAATGTTTTCAAATTTCTATGAAGTAGTGGTCAATTGACAGGAAATAAGAATTATATTATGCACAGTTAGTTACAGTCATCTTTACTGCGCTAGATCAAATAGTGGACATGCTCGACACTAGATGTACATCGACGTACACTGTGTCCGAATGAAAACAGGATCCCAAAAATAAATTCCTGTAATTCAACAGAACGCCGATGGCTTGGGCATGTTCTCCGACATGATGTGTTATTGCGAGACGTTCTAGAAGGCAGGATGACTGGGAAACATACGAGAGGCAGAAAGAGACTACAGCTGATGAGCAACGTACACGAGGGATACGAAACAGCAAAGAAACGAGCTGAAGACAGATGTCTGTGATGTGTCTCAGTGATGTGAGTCACTGACCTGCTACTACAGCAGTATACCAGAAGAAGAAGAAGAATTCAACAGAAACTTGTCAGTCTTTCTTAATTTTTACACACGCAAAGTTTAAAATGGAAGAATAAGAAGTGACACGTTAATTCAGAGAAGCACGGATTATGAATTAAATGGCCCAGTTTTTTATGCCACCCTGTATATTCATACGCACACATCATTATGCCACTGCTTTGTAGATGCATCTCTTCAAAACATACACACATTCATACCTACTCGTCACACATTCACATATACAAACACGCTCACGCACACATCAGGATGAACACACTCCAGCAATGTGGAATTCCCTAAAACTTCATGGCACTCCTCACCATGTCGCCATTACCCATGTCATGCATATTAACAGTATAATACTGAAATATAACAGTAATAACAGTACTAGAAGGCGCTCGTGAGAGCGATTATCTCCGCCAAGTGAATTTTTACAGACGCCCCCTTTTTAAAAAATTTTACGGGATCATGCCCGGACTGTCCCTGTAAACATGCGCGTCAAATTTGAAGTAAGTAAGTAAGTAAGTAAGTAATCTGTAGCTTTAACCGTTTTGTAGTTATAAGCATTTAACGCCCAAAAATTTATGGGTCACGTGACCATGGCCGTGCCCCCTTTTCCAAAAAAATTTTAGAGAGAGGTCACGTCCGGACTGTCCCTGGGAACATGCACGTCAACTTTGAAGTCTGCAGCTTTAACCATTTTAAACTGGTCTGATTGACCGGTCCACTGTGCACATACACACAGACAGACAGACACACGTCGAACGAACACATTATCTCCGCCATTCACTCTGTTCACTTGACGGAGAATGATGCCACGCAATGTGCCAAAAATGCATCATTAAAAATATTATGCAAATTCTATGCCAATAAACACCGGTGTTACCCGAAACATGATGTCAACAATAAACAATTTTCCCTGACAAGATTTTTTCCCCGACAATTTCAGGAATTTTGGTCAATTCCCGGACTTTTCCCGACAGCCGTCAAATTCGATGACATTCCCAGGTTTTCCGGAAGAGTGGTCACTCTGACACAAACACACACATTCACAATGACCAGTGGGTCAACAAAGCAGTGAATCACGCAGATGGCAGCAAAAAAGAGGAGGAAATTAGCCAAAATAATTTAGTAGATGCTGGAGGTCTGCTGCAAAAGTTAAGTTTTCAAGTATATGGACGCAGTTGCGATATTTTGCGCAATCTAAGATCAAACACAATTACAGGCATTACACGCACAATGACATTTTAAAATAATGTAAATAATTTCCGAGGACGTTTGCGAATTTCCGTGACTCCACGGAGGATATGATTCACTGCAGAGTAGTCAAGACATTCTCGGCATTCAACGAGTAATACCGACATGACAAATTCGTAGTAGCATTACTGTGACGTCACGGTCACCAACAAAACAAATCAATCACAGCTCCGAACGATCATTATCATACGCTAACCAATGAACACTCAGATCACACCGATGCACATAGCAGATGATAGCACTCATACAAACAACTGCATCGTATTCACATCAGCAACGCATTCTATCAATGACTTCAGCACAGTGATGCCAGTGGCTGGGCGCCGACAGGAAGGGCATCCGTCCTGCGAAAAGGTTTGCCTTGGAGACCTGGCCTGACTCTAGATAAACAAAAACTGATAGCAGCACCAGCAGGGTTCAGAAAATCCGGGTTTTTCAAAAAGCCCCACCCACTGAGTTTTTATTGGGTTTTTGGATTTTTTATTTGAGCGAGCAGTTTGGAAGCTTATTGATCGATTTAGCTCATCAGTTAAGCTTTTATTTAGATTCGCCAGTACTTCAGATTAAAAATTTACAAAATCAGTACTTATTCGTCATTAGAAGCCGTAAACATAAAGAAATCTTTAATTATTACTGGCACGACAAACTGAAATTGAATTAAGTTTGGTGCGAGTTTTTTGCTGCACCTTTTCAACGGGTTTTACCAAAAAAAACCCGGTGGATTTTTGGGTATTACCCGGGTGTCTGAACCCTCAGTAGCAGTAGGAGCAGTAGCAGTAGTAGTAATAAGTGTGCTCTGCCCAACGCATCAAGATGCTCTAAATTTTCTGCCAACTATCTGCAGTTGCCGAAAGCCATTATTTCACAGACACTATGGCAGAAGGTTCCTGGCCGACAATTACCTAAGAGCAGCGTCACCGTATCAAACAATCAGCCGCCTTCAACTTTGCAAAAGACCAACAGAATCAGGAACGCTCTGCCAAGATGATTTCTACGTGACTAAGGGCCGGTTGCACCAACGCCACTTAAATTTAAGTGCCACTTAAATCCGGAGATAATCACCACTTAGCGAAAATCGCGTTGCACCAACACAATTTAAGTCTGAGCAGCAAGTTAAGTGCCACTTAAAATTAAGTGGGCAAAATTGGCCACTTGACTTTAAGTAGGAAAAAGAAGCCATCTTGAAAAATCATGGATAGTTTATTTTTGGATTTTTTTGATAATAGCGGTAAGAAAGCGCGTACTGTCAAGGCCAGAAATAAGTGGTGCTTAAAGTTAATGCTCGCTTAGTTAAGTGCCGACTTAAGTTTAGTTGGTGCAACCGGCCTAAGTAACTCTGCAAATAAATCTCACAAATACCAAATTACAATAATATGATTACCATTTCCACTGGTAGTAGTAGTGCTCAAAACAAGTACTGGGGTAGGGTACTTGTTACAATACTATCCATTTGCTATCTTGGTACAACTTAGCACTGTAAATAATGGTGTTGTAGCTTAATACATTTTGTAAGGACAGCTACCCAACGATGAAAAAACAAACGCTTTCATACATCACCGCTGAAGCAAAGACCAAGAGTTGTCTTGTTGCCCACAATATGATGCCAATTTACGAATGCTACAAAAGCTTCTTGGCCGCGGGTACCCTGTCTTATTGCCAGTCATCAAACAACTCGCAACGACAAAAATAAACATCGCTCGTGCCGCATGTGATAGGGGGCTAGGGGCAAGTTATGTCACGAAATATCAAAATACACGGAGTCACAGATTCTTTTAGTGCAGTCTTAGATCTTACGATCATAGTCACTGCATGTAATACATCTCCAGACATCGTATGAGTCCGTGTCAATACTGAGTATTACTGAATGGAATTCTGTGGAGTATTATCTGATCAACTGAATATCTGATGAGTAGCGGGGATGGGGTGGGGGGTCACAATTACCCAGAATAACGAGCATCGGTTGGCAATGTAGCTGAGAAATTCGCCTAACATCACTCAGAAAATCGTATCAACAGCGCACGAGGTTTAGACAAGTCTCTCACAACTCTGAGCAAGCGTAACACACAATACAGAAGCCGTCAGTCAAACCGAACACCACAGGCACCAGCAGAGAGACGCAAACATCAGAGGTGTGCGGAATGGCTTCTTCATTTTCGGCTCCATCTCGTTTGCAAAGAAATGTGTCTGCAGTTTAGAACTGGAGACGTTTTTTTAATCCCAAGAGGAATTTTAGTTCTTTCACATGCTGTGTGAAAAGAACGGGATCGATGGCCTTCAATGCAAATGAAGACGTTTGGATTTATTGTGAATGGCTTTGATGCATATGCATAAAATTGTGTGTCCTAGCACAGCTCGTGTCTTAAACCTAGAAGCAATCACAGTCAGCTTGTACATCGTAATATAACATTAGATGTATTCATTACACCGATTTTTTTACCATGCAGGCATATCTTTGATCTTAGAATTACCACTCAAAATCATCTGCTACAGAAAAACGACTGGACGGTTTACAAAATTATGGACGACTCAGATCAGATTTCAGAAAACCGAAACCAAAGAAAAAATCGGTTTCTCCACACACCCCTAGTAAATATTCTACACAAACATCTCGCATGACAATGAGTCACAGACATTCTTGTAATCTCGTTCATTCTGTTTTGCATGCCAATCTGCACTACACCGCACACAGCTCAATAACAACCAACCAAACTCACAATCAGCGAATCAAAGAAAGCTTAGAGCAAAAAGAGGACCACATTCCCACCGCACAGAGATGCAAAAGTAGTCGTGAAATTTTCAAATATATGGTCACAGTAATGACACGAATGCATGTTTTTACAGATAACAGTGTACATTCAGATTTTGCAAGGTAGCATGGCAACAGATGTGAGGTGGTAGTTCTATTCCAGATGCTTCCACAGTTTACACGTGAATGCAACAACAGGGAGTAATCCAAATTAGGTTCACACTTGCAGAAGTTACTGTAAAATGAAAGTGGCCAGCAGTCCAGTGTCAGTTCGCTCAGCCGTACACTTCGTCCAGAAATCTCCGATCATTAAACCAGAACATGCTGGTGGTAAACTGTGCCCACTCCGCTTTTGCCGAATTATCCTTCGGTCACACTTCCACTACTACTTGGAACAGTCCACCTGCCAAGTGCCTAAACTGCCTTAAACTTACTGTTGAGACGTTCAGAAAACATCTTAAAGCATATCTGTTCGAAACTGCTTTTATCACCAGTTCACCACCACCTAGTGACCATTTGTGCCTACGAATACGACTATCTACATATGGTATGTTTTTAAGTTCTTAATTGACTGACTGATTTTTCACGAACCACAGAGTAGACAATTTCTGAATGGATATGGATGAATCTGGTGGGTGTCAATTCCCGGTATAAATCCGCAGAATTCTGCGATTCCACGGTGGATTTGATTCACTGTAAAAGGACACACAACGAAAACCAACCGTGCCATCAATCAGAGATACAGCAGTAACTTGGCCACGGGACAAACCATTTCTATGCAATCTACGACAGACCGGAAACAGACGCCACAAGCAGATTGACAGAAGCTAGCCAACGCAACCCTATAAAGTCCAGTGTATCCCACAACGTCTATAATAAGACTAAGTCTTGCAGTGTCTGTACGTATATATTTTGATAGTTTTTGTGCATTAATACTGAACAGCTTTTTGCAACAAATTATTGCTACATTATTGATATATCGTATTTTTTGGTTACGATCACCAAATAAGAACTGCAGTGTGTAAAGTTTCCTTAAAATCCCGGTAGCTGTTTTTAAAGTTTAATCGCTGAAATGTCAGTCCCTTTAAAATTCAATTCCTATTTTTATTCCCCATATGTCTTGGTAAGTTTCAGTTAACTGAAATACACCCAAACCAGCAATTACAATCAGGAACTACAAGTTAACAGACTGACACATTTCCGTTAATAACGGCCCACTATAGTACACTATTAATAGTTTATACAATAACAGAACTGCAATAAATGGATTTATTCCATGAGCTTATCATATATTTACAGAAGGAACAGATGCAGACACCAAAAAACCGTACACGGATTTATATGCACATGAAGTCTAGTTTTACATTGACGCAAGGGTTTGTTAGCTAATGTTTTGTACTGAACAGCTGACTAAAGGCCAAGCCACACTCAGGCGATGGCTAGAACGTAAGTCAGTCATAGAGGTAACTATTATCGTTGGCAGACTGTGACGGGCAGGTCGTCAAAACTGGAAGCCGGATGACTGGACGGCGTCAGGCACGTCCGCAGCAAAGTTAAACTGCTGGTCACCAGCCGACGGAGCAATGTTGCGGTCCTCTTCTTCCTCCGAGCCGAAGTACTGCTCGATGATGTCAAACGCTTTCTGGTAAATCTCATGGTTCTCGTGGTTTTGCAAGAACTCGATCTTGTCAAGTCCTACAATACATCAAACACACACACAGAACAAACTACACTGTGTCCCACAAAAAAGCCCACTGTCTTTGACCATAACTTATGCTGGCGACACACAGTCAAGAAACTTGTACCACAGACAAGAAGCTCAGCTGTTGCAGAGGGACCGCGCGATGTTCATGTTATTGTAAAGTTCAGTTATGTCGTCACTGAATATGTGTGAAATGGCTACTGTTCTTTAACGTCTCCTTTCTATAGAACCCGACCGAATATCCGCACAAACCTTATATTCCCAGAAACTAGAGTCCCTGCTGAAGATTTGCAACGCCGACACTGTGTGTCTATCTTTATTAGTTTTCACGCAATTATTTTCCGAAGTCGCGCCGTCTCAGCCAGCCAAACCGGCGCCAAAACAGAATTTAACGCCAAATAGCCCGTCAAGGTCATTCAAGGTCATATATTTTGGGGTCACTGGAAAGGCGGCAGGGGACTAAATCATACTGTATAATAATGTTGGCCTCATTTCCTAAGGTGCCGAAGGCGTAGCGTCCAAAACCCATGAAAATCGACGTTTTCGATTACCCCACTGTCGTTTGACGCCCCCTCTCCAGAGAACTCCTACAAATATCCACACAAACTTTATGTCGCTAGAAACTAGAGTCATTGGCCTACATTTTTGCTGATGATAGTGTGGGTCTATCTTTATTCAATTTTTGTGGTTGGCTCCGAAAACACATCTATTCTGGAACAGAATGCGTATCGGCTGTTCAAGGTCATCCAAGGTCATTGATTTTGGCACCAATCGAAAGGGCATATGCGACTTCCTATTAGTGATTTCCAGTAACTTTGGTCCTATCTTGCACCATTTCTGGGATACGGCAAGTTATTGGCTGAAAATTGCGAATTTTTCCTACCCACCCTCGTTTGATGTCCCCCGTTCAGGGGGAACCTGTCAGAGTTTCTGGATGAAACTTATCGGGCAAAAACTAGAGGGATGGGGCTACTGTACGGTGAAAATCGCATGATCTTCACTTCAACCATTTTTGACTGATCCACCCCTGTGACGGACAGACAGACAGACAGACGGACGGAACTGCCGTAGCATATACCGCACTCAGCATAGCGTCGCGCGGTAAAAATTAACAGCCGGGAGGTCTCATTTAAGCTAGAAAAAATATCATCGGGGCCAGACAGATGGATAAAAAGTGATCAGCATCGTACCATAGCACTCTTCAATAGCAACGGCATAAAGGTTCATTCCGCCGTGCAACTTCGACTCCTGTAGGCCGGCGCGGAGAATGTGCTCGAGACCGTTGAGAGCAACCTGGACTATCTTGCCATCCATCACAGTCAGCAGATTACACAGTGGAGGGATGCAGCCCTGGTCGACGAGGAAGCGGATTTGATCCGCCGATCCGCCAGACACAGCGTTTGTGATCGCCCACGCCGCCTCCTTACGAGTTTTGAACTCCGCCCGTCCCATTACGTCGATCAGTGCCGGTATTATGTTTGCGTCGATCACCGCCTGGCATCAGAAAACAACGAAATGAACAGCGTAATAACAGCAATTAAAAATAAAAAGGTAATAACCAGAGCTTTACAGTTTTCGGGACTTTCCAGGAAGGAAAATGCTCAACTTCCAGGCTATTCCTGATCACTAACTAGACCGTCAGAATTCAATGCACAGCGTGGAACTCTGAATACCTCTATCCATTGATCGGATCTTGACTTCTGACAGGGTGGCCACCAAGTAGAAAAAAATTCCCTGAGTTTTCCAGAGCCATAAACTTACTTTTCCATCAGTTATCGCAACAAAAAGTAAATGTAATAATGACCTTCATCAAGGGTCCTAATGATCCTGTTTACCCAGTCAACAGCTGTTTTGCACAAATATTTGAATGACGAACTAGGAATACTTTGTTTTCCATGTTCACAGAAATCCCTGAGTATTCCAGGTTTTCCAGGTTTGTGGCCACTCTGTCTGACCCCAAAATTTAATCAGTTCATCTCTGTCCCAAGACGTGCTAACAAAAAAAGGAGAAAAAATCCATCAATGCATACCGGAAATATCGCATAAACAAAGCTCAAAATGGTATTTTTTTAGCACATTTGGTCATTTTGAGCCCCAATCTTAATCAGTTCAACTTTGTCCCAAGATGCATACCCGATAAAAGTCTGGTAAAAATCCATCAATGCACATCACAGATATCGCAGAAACAACCGGAAACAATATGACACATGGAGACACGCACTCACAGACAGACAGACGACATAAAAAGTACAAGCGTTCTACAGACCCGAAGGTGCTTACCACCAACGGTAAGCCCCGCCTCCGTGGGCTGCTACGGTACACGTAGCCTACAGCAGGCCACGGCCGCACCTGTGCATGCTACAGCAGGCCACGGCCGCACCTGTGCATGCTACGCTGGAGGTTAAGTGAAGTTAGTTCTATTGTCCAGTTTTAAATCGACAACATGAAACAAACTTTGCTAATTACTCATTAATTAGAAACTAATTTAACTAGAAAAAGTTGCACTCGATGGTAG
>Ga0209679_1000635_pt1 | contig 13103 bp, 11 predicted proteins | sample WorMetHEROISLAND_4_FD_187408 | JGI IMG/M metagenome (GOLD analysis project Ga0209679, IMG submission 187408) | Marine gutless worms symbiont microbial communities from Max Planck institute for Marine Microbiology, Germany - Olavius sp. 2 HERON... ...
TTTTCGACAAGTCATACCTACCCAGAAACTAGAGTGATGGGGCTATCAGATGGTATACATTTCACGATCCTGCTTTCGCTCTGCTAGGCACAATACCGCCATGTGACGGACAGACGGACAGACAGACAGACATGTCGCTATCGCAAAGACCCGCGCTAGCATAGCGTCGCGCGGGTAAAAAACTAATTTATTATAGGCATGGTGGGAATGGTACCTGAGGGCTGATGATTAAACATGAGGAGATAATGTAAACTTTGTAAAGATGTTGTTGATTGTATGGTGATAAAGAGGGGACATCTGAGGAAGACTTGATGTGATAGTGTCAAGGCATATATGCACAGATATGCATAGGACAGGAGAAGAGAAATTTGGGGCAACTGGCGGCTTACCCACGTTCATCTGGAAGATGGCTATTAAAATGGTGCTTGTGTTGACAAAAACAACGTCGATAGAATGCAGCATTCTTATAGCGTTGTGCGTTGAAAGTGAGCTATGCGTTGGTGAAGCTGATGAATGATTCCTCAGTGCAGATAATGCTCTGCAGTGAGCTAATTGTATGGTGGGTGGGTAAGTGGCTGTCAGTGGATGATAAGTAACACATAAGTAGTGTTTTGTTAGTCAAACAATATCTCAGGAAGTTACAATAGATCTGAAGTTGAAACTTTGCATGTAGGTAGAGTCTTGTGGGGGAGGGAGCTGATGCCCGTTGCCTTCATTCCAATCTCCTGCTGCTTTTGTGGATCCTGGATCATTTCCAGGAGTCTTTAACTATTAGCAGATAGGGTGTAAATGAGACAGCAGTAGTTTAACACTAATTGTCAGATGGCAACACCAGCATGGCTGATAAGTTTTGCTGCTGCCGTAGCTGCGCTGAGGACCCCAGTGATGAAGGTATCTTGCTTGTTGCTACTCTGGGTGTGTGAAGTGTGTGTCATCGCTGCTGGATGTGCAGTGAACGAAGAAGTGTCGGCATGTTTTGGCATAATGCCGCAGAAACGTGGATCGACGTAGACCATAGAACATCTCGACGCGTAAGTTTGCTCTCTGCTTTGCTGTATCCCATTTGCAGGTTTGGCAGCATTTGCATCAGCTGTTTTTGTGCTACGAATCTGTTAAGTAATTGTGAAATTATGACCGCTTTTCATGCATTTTGCAATTTTGTGCTTTAGAACGATCCCGGCCTTACAGTTATTATATGTAGCTGTAGCCATCTCAGCAATTGTGACATTGCTGCAGTGTCTATGCATTAGTTGTAGCATTCTGTGGATTTCACTTGTATGTCTTCATAGTTGTCATGAATTATGTCTTGTCAGTGCAGCAGCAGCATAGACCACAGAACATGTCAACACAAGAATGCACACAGATTCTACACTTGTTCTGTTGCTGTCTATGCTGTTACTAAATGCCAAGTTTACCAATGTGCCAATGCTTTGACACTGTTGCTGCACCTTCTGTTTGAAACTCACTGCCATGAATAATTATGGAACGCAACTCAGTTACTGTCTTAAAATCTCGAAGACATTTCTGTTTTGTTGGATTTTGGACAACATGCAACCTGCAACTGGCACCTCTGACTACAGTTTGATGCTACAGAAATATGTTGATTGATGATTGATGATTGGTGTTGGTTATGATGATTGATGATGACTGATGATTGTTGATGATGGTTGATGGTTGATAATGATTGATGATTGATGACGATTGATGATTGATGATGGTTGATGATTGATGATGGTTGATGATGATTGATGATTGATGACGATTGATGATTGATGATGGTTGATGATTGATGATGGTTGATGATTGATGATGGTTGATGATTGATGATGGTTGATGATTGATGATGGTTGATGGTTGATGACGATTGATGATTGATGACGATTGATGATTGATGATGGTTGATGGTTGATGATTGATGATGATTGATGATTGATGATGGTTGATGATTGATGATGGTTGGTGATTGATGATGATTGGTGATTGTTGATGATGGTTGATGATGGTTGATTGATGTCATGGTTGATAGTTGATGATGATTGGTGATTGATGATGGTCGATGATGATGATGACAACAGTGACGATGATGACATGATGATGGTTGATGATGTTGAAGCTGATGCTGACGCCGTGTGACGATGATGATGGGTGATTATCATTATCAGTGTTATAGTGTTGTGTTCTCGTTATTTTGCTTACCTGTTACCTGTGTTGCAGGAGAATGAAGCACATATTGCCGATTTGCTGGGTGCAAGTTTTGCAAGTCAGCCGCAGGTTGAGACACATTGGTTCTCTGAGAGTGGAGTCATAGATTTATTTCTAATGCTTGGTCCTGCTATCAACGATGTGTTCTATCAATATCAACAGCTCACCGGTTCTACTCCATTACCACCGGTACAGTACAGCCTGTGCTGATGTCACAGTCTATGATATTAAGTCATTTATTGCCTTCAGTCCTTTGACAGTGCTAGTTGGGTATCCAGATGTGCTGAGTAATTCCAGGTGAATTGGCTCGCTAACTCAAAAATCGAAACTACACGATGTCCCAGAAAAAAGTAAGCCACTTCTATTTTCGATATTACTTTGCTGTCTTTTGAGATATTTTTTTTACATTTTTGAAGCATTTTCATAAATAAATAATTTCTGCATGATAGAGTGTAGCATATATTTGTAAATTTATTTATTTGATATTATACAAATTGAAACTTCAGTACACAAAAGGCACAAAATCTGTTGTCGTACGACAGAAAACATGCAAAATCAGTGAGTAGGAAAGTTAAGTGTTAAACGCAGGCCTACTAACTATTCAACAGTTAGACCAAAGAGCTCCATGTCCAATTTTATTCGGAAGCTCCTTAAGAAATCTCTGAGAACTGTAATGTTTTTCTTAGCGTAAAAGTTTGATTACACGTTACATGTCAACGGCGAACGGCATTTGGTTACTGACGTCATGTGTTACGTCATGTCAGCTAAAGGCCTCACACCAATGGTGAGTATGTAATAATCTGTATCATGGAGAAATAATTTATGAACAAAATGCTTCAGAAATTGTAAAAATATTTCAACAGATGGCAAAGGTATGACAAAAATAAAGGGGCTTACTTTTTTATGGGACACGTTGTAATATGCTGTTAATTGTACTTGTGTGTAGCTGTAATAATAAAGTTCTAGCCACTCTCAACAGGAATGACCTCATGTGCTTTGCATTCTCGATAGCTGTGTTTGAGTCTGTTTTACAGCAACAAGCAAGAAGTATGCAGTGCAGCATACACACTTCACAGCACAATGGAAGACACTGCAAATCACTAGAAACTGTTATGTAAAAAACTCTGCAGTTGTTTGCGGCCTTGCAGCTTTTACAGCCAAACTGCAGAGGACAGCGACTTTGCTTAGCACCTGTGATTGGTTCAGCGTTCCTACAAATCCTGCAAAGTCATGGAAAATGAACTGCTGTGTATAACCAAACTACAACCAGACATCAAATAGTAATTTGAAATCAAGTTGCAGAGCAATTGTGAAAGATTGTGCGGACCCACTAGGGTAGCTTACAGGCTATTTTAGCAAACTAACGTACACAGAATACATGGTCCTGGAAAGCCGTGGAAAAAACACTACAATGTGTCATGGAAAGTTGTGGAAAACAAATGGGAATGTTGTATAGGGAACCTGTTGGTTGCATGTGATGGCATTTGTGATTGTCTCCGCATTGCATGAAAATAGAACCAATGCGTATTCTCTTGCGGGACGTTACGAAACGCCGCAGGCAGGCTTGCAGACTATTGTATTGTGGGATAGTTATAAATGGGAAATGTGTGCAACGTTTTTTGGCGATTAAAAAATGCTTGTGGTGCTTGCATTGTACAGTGCTTCGCTGAAAATTCGGCTTTGCTTGGGCATCTGTTGGATGCTCTGTGTTGACCTACAGTGCTAGAACAAGGCCTGTATAGCTATGAGTGACAACTGTTGTTGTGAAATTGTAGCTGTTTGCGTTGGCATATCACCAGTCACGCTGGAACTACAACAGTGAAAAGGATGTTGCTGAGTATGTATGCCAGCTTTCAGCTTGCTTGTCATATACATTTATGGTATGATGTAGGCTTTTTACAGGGCGTCAGCATAGCTTGCTATGCAGAGCCCTGTATTAGCTATAGTCGGGATGTCCGTCCATCCGTCTGTCCGTCCCTCACGCGCTGGCACTGAACGAAAACGACACAAGCTAGGATCACGAAATCTTCACCAACGGGTAGGAAAAATTCGCAATTTTCAGCAAATAAGTCGCCATATCTCAGAAACAGTGCAAGATAGGAGTAGGTCATTATGGTGATAGAAAGTAACTTAGCTAGAAAGAAATGTAATGCTGACGCCCAGTTTCTAAGCGGTAGCCGAGCTTCTTGTCTTTATTGTCTTTTCAATGCAGTGCATAACGCTGGACAGAGTATAAAATCAGCTGCGTTTGTGTGTTCGTGAGGTGTCCGTCTGTGGACAAGATTGTGATTACAGTTTGGACCGATCTTTGCATAATTTGGAATACAGCTTCCCTTAACATGCCAAAGAAAAGATTTTTGGGCCGAGTAACCAGAAGTATAGATGCATGCATGTCAGTTAATTGACTTTGCTGTGCAATATCGCAGCAGACAGTATCGTAGATGGATTGTAAATAAATTTGCGGAATTTTTTTTGGCGGTTTGGCTTAGTGGTAGCATTGTTGGGCACATCAACGAAGATACTTTACATGGCTGTGGAATAATCTGCTGGTTGAACTTCGACAGCGAGACATATGCCTCAACGAGTTTAGGCGACTTCTAAAGACGTTTTTTGTTTTGCTGAGACTCGGCGCCTTGTGACTTTTTGTTTAAGTGTGCCGCGTACAAGTACACTTACTTACTTACTTACATCATGTGTGATGTCAGTTGCATACTTATCTGTAATTCCACTCGAATTTGGCTAGTGTGCCAATCACTGGGTACATTGTGCCATCGTCATTGTAAAGAAGGTCACAACCCATGCTTCATTCAAGCATCATATGAAAGCTTCCACAGGCAGTTCGAATTTGGTTTCAGTTTTTATTCCTTTTCTGTTTTATTTTTTTTCAGTTTTTTAGCTCAGTCTGTCTCTTGATTTTATTTTTAAAATAAATTGTTTGTACGTTGCTGGCTGTTATATTTTGTAAACCACCAGTAACTTTTTCGTGTGATTTAAGTTGAAAAGCTGCGAATGTTGCTTTGTTTCTTGCGCAGAGTGAACGCTGGTTTTGAAGAGCATAACTTGCCTGTTGACGTCATCTGGCTTGATATAGAACATACCGACGGCAAGCGGTAATTCCGCTCATTATTCTATTTATCACTTGTTACCTTCGATGCTGCTTAGCGAGCGGAGAAGGTATTGTTTCGCTCGTAGTTTGTTCATGTTTGTGTCCGCCGAGCTGCGACTGCACGCCGAATTAGTCTCGGCGGTGAAGGTAATGTGCTGTAACCAGTGCTCTTTTGTTGGTTATTGTGGCTCAGTTATTGCATTGGACTCACAATTACGAAGTTGGTGATTCAACTCCTGGCCATTTTGCTGTCATGTATCACCTGTGTGGAAGTTGTTAAACTTGCCCGTTGATATCATCTGGCTTGATATAGAACATACCGACGGCAAGCAGTAATTCAGCAAATAGCTCATTATTCTCCAGTTCTATTTGTCACTCATTACATTTGCGAGTAGAGAAGGTATTGTGTCGCTCGGCGTCACGCAGTGTGTCCGTGTGTGTGTCCACCAAGCTGCAACTGCCTCATAATGCGCTGTATCCAGTGCTCTTTTATTGGTTATTGTGGCTCGGTTAGTGCATTGGACTCGGGATTGCGAAGTTGCTGATTCAACTCCCGCACATTTTGCTGTCATGTATCACCGGTGGGGAAGTTGTTAACATGTGTTTTTGTCACCAAGAAGTTTAATTTGGTAGCGGCCAGAGTGTGCTGATGCTGTGTGGAAGTGATGTTAACCCAGTCCTATTTAACCTTAGTGTTTGTTATCTACTTTTTATTGTACCCTAATAGCTTTGATTTTACTTCTTTTTCACTATCATATCTTATACTATGCGACGTATGCGTGGCATGAAATAGCCTTTCGTATGCTGATGTGCCGTTAAGAAACAACTCACTCACTCAACCCAATACTGCTGCCGCAGTTCCGAAAAGTTTAATTTTAGGTGACCCACACTAACAGGGAGTAAATCTGTAAAAATTGGCTGGTCAAACAAAAAAGTAAAAAAAGTAAATTTTTCTCTAAATTTAATGCGTCAGATAACGCTTGTCAGTCCTAGGATCGGTAATGTTATTGTTGAAATGTCTCACGTGTTTATATGTTCGCGATAGTTGACTTTTATGAACTTATTTAAGTCCGCTTCACATTTTTCTCTTTTCTTATTGTTTGCTACCATTATTATGGAGAATAAAGATTTCCAAAAATTGAAAGTACTGGTAAAAGTAGCAATAGCATATGTTATGATACGGTCATTTAGTATAGGCACTTAATGTCTGCTATGTGCCATGTCAGAACAGCACTTTCGGTGACCGATCCTTCGCTACGCCGGTCCACGTACATGGAATGAGCTGCCGTTCAATCTATGTGACACTGGGCTATCGCTGACTACTTACAATGAACATCTCAAGACCTACTTATTCTCTACCGCGTTTTGAGACCACGGCGCATTTATGACATTTATGATTTCTTTGCGCCGCATATAAATGTACTTACTTACTTACTTAATGCTTTTCTTCAGTGCTTTGACATTGTTGGTTGGATGTCTGGAAGGCCGTACGTCCTGTAATAACCTGCTTTAGCAATCCAACTTCTTTAATTTGAAATTCTTCCTTCCTTAATTAATGAATTAGTTACGGTAGTGAAGTTTGTAAACAGAATTTACTTTTCACTGCTTTATTGCCGTGGAAATTTTCTTCCAGGTATTTTACGTGGGACAAGAATTCGTTTCCGAATTCGTCAGAAATGATTTCCAATTTGTCGGCTGTCGGTCGGAAGATGGTGACGATCGTTGATCCACACATACGACGAGATGATGACTATTATGTGTACAAGGAGGCAGTTGCCGGAGCTCATCTGGTGCTGAACAAAGATGGAGCTGTGTATGAGGGATGGTGTTGGCCAGGTACTTTACGTGCACTGTCCTATAGCAAGCTGTTACATAAACATGTACAACTGCAAGGGATTTGAGGTAAAGGTAAAGGTCAGGTACTTGCTACAGTGCTGCTTACATGAGTCAGACTCGTTGGAAGTGGCAGCTGATTGGTATGAGCTAATGATTCTGTGTCGCATTATGTGGCCATCCATTGCCCGTGCTATCAAACAGTTGGACCTGCAATGCAGCACACAGACACCCCGCAGCCTTCACCCCGTAGCTCGTAAGCTACTACTCATTTCCCTTCCAGTGAAGTGTAGGAGGCTGAGTTGACCTGAGCTGAGCACACGGTAGGTTAGCAACTTGCTCAAGGTTGCTTGCAGCTGACCCGCAGTGAGATTTGAACCCGCAGCCTAAAAGTTACAAGTCCAATACTCTTACCACTGGACCACTTACACCTGAGTATAAAAGTTTGAGTATAAAAGTCTTATGTAATATTTAGATGGTGCAGTTGGAGGCTAGCAGAGTGTTGTGTGATAAAACTGCATTGTGTTTTTGTGTTGCTGCACCGTTATTGAAATCTTCTTGAACAGAAAGCTCGTCTCTAACTTTACTGGAGTCTGGCAAATCTTACTGCGGATATTATTAAGGATCTGCTGTGTTAACCATACAGAGTTTGATAACTTTGCTTTTCTTTTGCATATCTGCTGGGGTCTGTGTGGATGGGTGCAAAATTGGGTTAAGCCCGATATGATGATGGCGGTAGATGGAACTAGACAGAGGGGATGTCCGAGGAAGTCTTGGTCGCATGATGTCAAGGAGGATATGAAAACTTTTGGCCTGCACAGGTTAGGAATGCAAGGAGAAGGGAAGCCAAGGAAGCAACCGGTTTACCTGGAGTGGGGGTGTGTGGTTGGCAAAAATGACTTCGGTTTGGTTTTGCAAATAACTGCAGTTTCGGTTCGGTTGTACAAAATTCGCGGTTTCGGTTTTTCGGTTCGTTTTTTGCACTGTGTGTTGTTTAATGTGTATGACGCTAGAAGTGACGTACTTCCGTGCTGAATTAGTCCAACTAATTGTCAGCCGAAGTGACTCAGAACTAGAAGTGCAGAGATACAGCACGAAGAAAAATACTTTGACTGTTGACTGGTGGAAGATGAATTGTGAATTGTGACAACGTGAAAAACTGTCCCAAAACCGCGGAAGTCGGTTTTTTGAAAACCGAACTGCTTAAACCGAGTTTTTGGTTTTTGAATTTTGAGGTCGGTTCGGTTTTTAGAAAACCGATATCCAACATTTTCATCGGGTTCCGCACACCCCTAACCTGGAGAACGGCTGTTAATATGGTGTGTGGGTGTGGACATCATGTGTGTATGCGTGAATTACTGTTGTTCGGGGGATCATGTTCTTCAGGTACGTCCACCTGGCTGGATTTTGTCGGTCCTCAAGTCCGCGAGTTTTGGGCGTCGAAGTTCCTTCTCTCTGAATACGAGGGTTCAACGCAGGATCTTTACACATGGAATGACATGAATGAGCCGTCTGTGTTCAACGGTCCAGAAATAACGATGCATAAAGATTGCATTCATCACGGCGGCTGGGAGCATAGAGATGTACACAATGTCTACGGTATGTACGTGGTAAGTAATATTTATTTTATCTCTTTCCTATGGCTTTTTGTCGAGATATTGCCTATGTTTACTGCTGGTTATGCTGGATTCCACAAAAAATAACTTTTGGAGGTTAATGTGGAAGCGTGTCTGATGCTTTTTCTGATGTCAGTAATTGACTTGCCGACATGCAGTGAAGGCATAATACGCTTTAGTTTTGTCATCAAATGTTAATTAAATGCGACGTTTAATCATATTTGGAGATGTGCAGAAACTTGGACAATGACCAAGGCTGATAGAGAGAGAGAGAGGCTAGAAGCTTTTGAAATGTGGGTTTGGCGGAGAATGGAAAAGATCATCTGGGTAGACAAAGTAACCGATGTAGAAGTTCTTCAGAAAGTGGAGGAAAACAGAAGTAAAAATGCAGCAGACAACAGAGAAAACTCGGATTGGACACATTTTGAGGCAGTTGGTATTTAACATAAAAAGTTTAGAATAATATGAAGTCGGGTTCTGCCGTGGAAACTGGGAGTTTTTCAGCGGTGGTTTCGGCATCTGACAGAATGTACAGTGGTTTTGGCAAATAGTGTGCTATTTTGATGGACCATGTGGCTAAATTTTTTTACTCCTTGCTATGTTCCTAACGTAGCGCAAAGTAGTACGTGAGAACAATGTATATATTGAGGACCGACGCCCGACCGACTGACCGACCTCGCATTTTGGAAAATTTCGAACAGCCATATCTCGGCAACGGGTCTTCCTATCCACTTCATGTTTGGTTCTAGGTTAGGGTTTTCGAGGTCGGTGGATCGAATGTCTTTATTTCCGGTTGGACCAAATCCAAAATCGCGGCCGTCAGCCGTCTTGTAGAATTTTGAATGGCCATATCGGAAACGGTTCACCGATCCAATTCGTATTTGGTTCTAGGGTAAAAGTATGGGAGAATAATGCGCAAGGAGTAATTAGATTGGTCACAATCTAAAACATTTCTCGTTTTTTAATAAATTGTAGCACTGATTGCTGACCGAACTTTTAACCTGCACATTAACCGTTATCTTTATTTCTCAGTGCAGTTTATGAATGTACATAGTGTGGCATGGTAGTTTAGTGGTTGGGGCACCAGTCTCGTGATTAACAGGTTTGCTAGTCACTGTCATGTATCAACATGTCATTTACAGTCATATGAATGTGTCTGATACCAAGCAGTATGATTTGGTTCCGGCCAAGGTGGTGTATCACTCATAAGATGTTGCATTAGGCATGCATCACAGACTCAGTGAGCCGTGAGCCACAAAAAGTATGCCACTTTATTGTGTACCATAACTCCCATAGTTCTTGTCGGATTTTTACACTTCTTGTACCAGTGGAAAGAAGAATGGATACTCTACAATTTTCTTACTTAGTGGTTCTTAATCGGTTGATGATGTCGTAACTGCATCATATCGCACGTCGTGAAAGTTTACTTTAGTTTGAATGAAATATGTTGAGTTTTGAAGATAAAATTTTGATTGAAAACTTGTGGAAATGTGTGTGTCAGTGCAAAAGGTGCAGAAGTTTTGAACAACTTATAAAACCAGCTCACTTAGCTCATAGACTCATTCTTGCTGTTCAGTAATAAAATACTGTGACGACTGACTTCAAAGTGTGCCGTTTTATGTTGTTTTAGTTTTATCAGGTAGTGTAGAGACACAGTTAGGGTAATGTTGTAAATTTTGTAACTTCTGTGTAGAGTATTCATTCCTGTTTCCATTGGTATAAGATGTGTAAAAATACACCAAGAAAGATGTGAGTTACGGTCTGAAATAAAGTGGCATATTTTTTATGGCCCACAGTGTATATCCACTTATAGCCTCAGTGACCTATCACAGTTCAGTTCAGTTCAGAGGAGTATGTTAGTTTCACGCCTGTTGGAACCAGGAGCTCGCTCTGTCACGTAACACGCTCAACAGAACAACATCGTTTTGAGTTTGTTTTTGAACTGTTCGGTGGTCAGTGAATGATCCCGAGTGTCCAGTGGCAAGGAGTTCCAGACTGTTGGTCCAGCCACATGGAAACTGTGAGGACCATATTGTATTGTTGAACTTGATGGAACGTGAAGATGATCATGGGGAGCTGATGTACCCCCTTATTCTCAAAAGAAATATATTACCCTTTGTGTTTATTGCATACTGTGGTGTCACTTGACATTGGAGTATTTTTTTAGATATTTTAGACCGTTACATTACACTGATAAATTTTAAAAGTGTCACGTTGAAGCGTTGTTATTTCAAGACGTAGACACATTCGACACATTTCTGCAACGAAGTGTTTGCAGTGTTTGTAATGTTGCATGCAGCATCGAGCGAGCGTTGAAGGTCAGCTGCTGAGATGTGGCGGAACTTGTCGACCGTTCGTGCTTTCTCGTGCGTTCTTTGCTGGCTCACAGAGATATGGTGATTGTCCTTGTACTGTTTCCAGTTTTCCAGTTTCCAATTGGGGTGGGAGGTCTATGCCGCCCAGAGACTCTGACTGCAACACGGGCCCATCAGCCATCCCCAGCAAATACAGGTGCTGAAAATTCATGGCAGGAATAGCAAAAAGTGCAACTACCCCCGCTCACGTGTACAGGTCGCTGAATGGATCATATCGCTCCGACCAAGCGATTACTTGTACTTGTACTGATTTTGATACAGACTTAAGATGCAAAGTGTGGAGTGTTACTCTTTATGGTGCAGAAACTTGGACAATGACCAAGGCTGATAGAGAGAGGATAGAAGCTTTCGAAGTGTGGGTTTGGCAGTAACAAGTAAGTAGGCTGCAATTTGGTTTGGCTTAGTGGTAACGCTTTGGTCTCGATCAACGAAGTTACTCTACGTCGGGCCCGGTTAGTACTTGGATGGGTGACTGTCTGCAGATGGGTAAGCCATCTCGGTATGTAACCAGCCACCCAGGTTAACTCAGCCTAGCCATCCCTCCATATGTAGGCGCAATGAGTACCAGCAAAAGCTGGGGAGTAAACAGGCACACCACGCGATACGCTAGCCCCATATCCGTGGTTTCGCAGCACAACACTGGTGTCTGGCTGAGGGCTAAGGAAATGGAGATCATCGCCGCCCCATGGGCCATCTGGCTCAGGAAGGACTTTTCTTTTATAATACCAGTAGTACTTTGTTCTATTTTGAGTTTCATAGTCTGTGGCTTGTTTGTTAATTCTGCTGTAGAGAACTTGTGTGGCTAACACAAAGTATAATTTGCAGGGGCTGTATGGACCGGGGATAATACCGGCAACTGGGATCATCTACGGATTAGCATTCCAATGCTGCTAACGTTGAACCTGGTCGGGCTTACTTTCAGTGGTGCTGACGTTGGCGGGTTTTTCCGAAACCCGGATCCCGAGCTTCTGACGAGATGGTATCAGGTGTGAATGGACAGGTGCATCTTATTTCAGACATAACGCGACGTGTGTACATTTCTAGGAGCAAATTATCCACTTTTTCGCGGTTGTCTCATTGAACATTGAAAAAATTGTTCACCATCATATGATAATGAAGTGGCCCTGTAAGAGTTACTGTAAAACATTATATTTTCGCTGCATCTTAATTTCGCGATTTTAGAACGTAGAAATTTCGCTGCATTTCAATGTGGCGTTTTCCCAGTGTTTACTAGTATTTACCAGGCCTTTGATGGGCAAACTGAATTTTCGCGGGTACTTAATTTCGCGATTTTATCCTACTCGCAAAATTCGCGAAAATTTGATGCATGCGAAAAATATGTTTTACATTATTGCACCACTATTATAAGGAGCTATTATACTTACAAGATGCAGCAACTAAAACAGTGTTTAGCATACCACACCAACATCAGCTACAGACTGCCAAGACCATGAGTATGAGACCAAGACCACAATCTTGAAGAGTCAGAAGTAAGAATAAGACAAACAACGCAATTTTCGGTGTGGAGACCAATAACGTGATCTCCAGACCACATGCCAGGACTTCTGGGTTGCAAAACGGGGCCCCTATAGTCCCGTTACCCAACAGCGAACTGCACAGTTCATTTGCAAAAGAACTTTGAGAGTTACAGAATGCGCATAAAAAGACACTGAATGAATATTCTGCGCAGTTTGGATAATGTGTTAATGGCCTATGGTGGAGCAATAGTGAAGAAGTAGGCTGGTTGAACAAAAACCGAAAGTGTTAGTTTTGATGTTGCAGCACATTTTCTGGAATGGACTTGCTTTTAAGCACCAGTATCTCTTAGGGCCGATTGTATGAATGCCACTCAAATCTCCACTCAGTTGAGTCCACTCAACTTACTGAGTCTACTCAAATCCTCACTCAAACAAATTTCACTGCATGAAACAAACGCGTTCTCAATTTGAGTCTACTTACTTGAGTGAGAAT
>Ga0209679_1000636_pt1 | contig 13087 bp, 8 predicted proteins | sample WorMetHEROISLAND_4_FD_187408 | JGI IMG/M metagenome (GOLD analysis project Ga0209679, IMG submission 187408) | Marine gutless worms symbiont microbial communities from Max Planck institute for Marine Microbiology, Germany - Olavius sp. 2 HERON... ...
GTCCTTCATTTTCAGGTCTTGCATTTTCAGGCCCTGTGAATTGGTCCGTCATTTTCCAGGTCTTGCATTTTCAGGTCCTGCATTTTCAGTCGCCCCAATTAACAGATACATTGCAAGATAACTAAGATACTGTACCTCGACAAACTGCAACTGTTGTAGTTCTATCAGGCAGCATGGTCATTATTTACGCACAGTTCCAATTACAAGATAAAACAAGGAAACCGCGCGATGCCGTTCGGTTTGACTACATGTTTAAGAGTAGCCAGGATCCTGAGGCAGGCTTCAGAGGTCTATAGATATACCGGCAATAAAGCAGAATTTAACGTAAAATGGTCATTCAAGGTCATTCAAGATCATGTATTTTGGAGTCAGTGGAAAGGGACTATAGTATATAATAATGTTGGCCTCATTTCCTAAGGTTCTGAAGACGTAGCGTCCGAAAGCCCTGAAAATGGACTTTTTCGATTATTCCACTGTCGTTTTATGCCTCGTTTCCAAGGAACCCCGGCGAATATCCGCGTCAACCTTATATTGCCAGAAACTACAGTCATTGCACTACAACTTTGCTGCTGAAAGCATGTACCTATCTTCATTGATATTTTCGTGATGGGCTCCGAAAACGCATGTATTTTGACACAGAGTGCAAAATGGCCGTTCAAAGTCATACAAGATCACTGATTTTTGGTACCAATCGAAAGCGCGTATGCAGCTTCCTATTAGTTATCAATAGTAAGCTTGGTCCTATCTTGCCCCGTTTTAGAGATATTGCAGCGACCATGCACCCTTATTCCACCCGAATTTTAGAGGTGTTTCCTTAGACTAGATTGCTGAGAAACGAAGACCTTAAGCTAATTATTCGTGTAATTACTTTCGAACTAACCCAACACATACGCCCACGGTACATCAACGTCACGAACAGACAGACAGTCAGACGGACAGACGGACGGACGCACGACTTACTGTAGCAATGGTCACAGTGCATCGCGCAGTAAAAATAATAAAAATAGCGCCAATAACAAAAGCATCGTGATACAATCAGCGTTGATAATAGCGTAAACAATGTGGAATGAAAGACTTTCTGAATCTTTCAGTCTTTATAATCAGTGATTGAGATGTGTTTGGATGCCGAAGTTTACCAACGTCGCTTGAGTCACATTTTTGTCAGGTATCAGATAGTGCAGGTGCGACTCCTCGGGCATGTACTTTACAAATAGCAGCTGTGTACGAGTACTGATCTTCTCTAGCGGCCTCTGAAGATCCACTGTGCAAGGGCGTCGGCGGGGTCGGCCACTGCACGCGCACGGCCACTAGCTAATAGCTATTATGATGTACATATTGCGTGACATTACAGTTACTGTGGTCATCCGTAACATGGTCGCACGACGTCATTCATTATTACCTGTCAGTGAAATTAATTAATAAGCGATGCTCAGGTGTACACGGAACGTGTATGCAGTTTGTTGGCAAATAAGATTCAGCGAAATGAATGTTGCGGTTTGGCTTAATGCTAACGCGATGGTCTTGAACTTGATCAACGAAGTTACGCTACATCGGACCCGGTTATAGTACTTGGATGGCTGATGGTTAGGGGATATACCGTGTTCGACACTGGTGTCTGGCAACATAAGGTTTGTGCGGATATTCGAGCGGGTTCTCTAGAAAGGAGACATATCAAACGACAGCGGGATTGCGCGTCAACATGCCTGTTGCTGTCCATGCTGCAGTTTATTTGCTGTGTGCGTAATAGATTAGCCGGATCATCGTACGTATAGGTTTCGGTCGTGATGGACATAGGTGTAGGTCGTTACGGCGATAGAACGTAACTTAGCTACAAGGAAATGCATTGCTGACGCCCTGTTTCTAAGCGGTAGCTAAGCTTCTTGTTTTAATAACTGCATTACATATTGTCCCATGTCTCTGCTCTCTGCTGCCTACAAAACCACACTCCAAAAACTATACATTTGGCAATTCGTTTCTTTAAGTCTAGATTCATCTTGCCTGTTAATATTTTCTTCCTGTCCATTAATATTTCTTTTGCTAACCCAATTCTGCTTCTAATCTCTTTATCGCAGTATCCGTCTTCTGAAATTAAGTTGCCAATGTATCTAAACTGCTTAACTTACTCTATCAAATGCCCGTCAACAAAAATCTTTACCTTGGTTTTGCATCACTTAGTCTTCATTACATTTATGCTCACGCCGTAATCCCGAGTAACCTTACTGATGTTATTCTTTGCAAGTTTTTCTGACTGCTTGCAACCACTGCCTTGTCATCTCTGTATTTGGTCGTACTAATAACCTGTCCTCCCATTTAAAACCCATTCCCAAGTTCGTCATTTACTACTGATTCCTTATCATATATAATGAATAGCAGTAGTGATAATGAGCAGCCCTGTCTGACACCTCTACCTATTTGGCATGCCGCTCATAAACTGTTTCCAATCTGCACAGCTAGGCGCTGATTGCCCTTAGTATAGATTCCGAATTAGTTTACGATCTCTCCAGTCCACTCCAATATTCTTCAGAATCATCATTAATTTAGTCCAATTCACCTGATCAAAAGCCTTTTCATAGTTCACGTAGCAAAAGAACACTTTATTATTATGTCCAAGACTTCTTTACAGCACTCTTATTGCTACAGTTGCATCTCTTGTGCCACAACCTCTCCTGAAGCGATACAGATCCCTTCCGAGATACGACTCTTCTGGGCTTTGTAATCTGCGAGAAAATAATTTTATCACAATTTTTGAAGCATGGGAAACGAGGCTAATTGTCCGAAAATCCACACAGTCTTTTGGCTCCACACTTCATTAGGAATTATTATCGACTCTAAGAAGTTCTCTGGCCACTCACCACGTATATACACCGTCGTCCATAAAAATGCGCCACTTATTTTTACTAAAATTTAGCAAATATCGATCATTTTAATAATTCTTTCACTTTTGCATTCACAGAGGAACTGCAAAAAAGCTGTAATAAAATTTACCACCTTGCCTCAAATCTGTTGCCTTAAAAAATTTGAATGTTTAACTGTGCAACTTTACAGCAAAGCTATCACAAGCGATGCAAAATCGTTTAATTATAACAAATACCTACCAGAGATGGACAGACGGACGGACAGACAGACAACCAGACCGTAGCGAATACAGGACTCTGCATAGCAAGCTATGATGACGCCCTGTAAAAACCGTCACACCATCTATAGAACAAGAAATATTTTAGATTGTGACCAATCTAATTACTCCTCGCGCATTATTTTCTCCTGTAGGCTATTCCTCCAAGCTGCCATGTAATTCATGAAAGTGGATCGGATAACTGATTCCAGAGATATGGACATTCGAAATTTTCCAAGATGGTGGGCGGCCGAATCTTGGATTTGGTACAACCGGAAGTAGGTCCATTCGATCCGCCGTTCCCCAAAACCCCACCGTAAGATCAAACGCGAAGTCAATCGGACGTCCCGTTCCGGAGATATGGCCATTTGAAATTTTCTTGGATTTGGTGCAACCGGAAATAGCGCCATTCGATCCGCCGATCTCGAAAACCCTACCCGAGAACCAAACATGAAGTGGATCGGACAAACCGTTGCCGAGATATGGCCGTTCGAAATTTTCCAAAATACGAGGTCGGTCGGTCGGTCGGTCGGTCGGTCCTCAATATTACATTGTTCTCATACACTCCTCTACGCTACGTTAGGAACGTAGCGCGCAAGGAGTAAAAAAATGAGAAATCTCAGACAGTAGAAATTTGGCTTAAACAGAAATTTACAGAAACGAAGACAGTTGCGGTATACGGGTCGGTAGAGAATGACTACGGAAATCAGAGACTGTTAGTTCTTCGCCAGTGAGTTCCACACGAGCCGCCACGCTGAACGTTCGCAGTCGCTTGGCAGTTTCAACGCGCAAAGAGACGCGGGACATCCAAATCTAACTCAATTTATTTAAACAAAAGTCTGGACACACAGGACCCGAAAGAGACTGGCGCATGCCATCTGTGGACCGCAGCGACCGCGTCGTCATTTGGCGCTGCAACAGGTCGTAAAGGTAAGGCGGAACAGAAGTCAAAAGAGGTTTGAGGCTACCTTGTTCTGGATGCGCTGTAGCGACTTCAACAGCGGCTTGGCGCTAACATATCTCCGCTGTTGACAAATGACCCGAGAGCCGTTGTTTTGGGCGCGTGACCGTCAGCTACGATGACGCCGTTGTCATTGATGGACTTGTCAGCAGGATTTGATACTATCGATCTCACCATCTTGCTCGACCGTCTACAGTCTGCATTCGGCGTTCATGGTACAGTCCTTGACTGGATTAAGTCGTTCGCCTCAAACAGTAAGCAGACTGTCAGCGTTGACGGCGAGAAGTCTCCAGTGTGTGTAGGCATGTGCGGTGTTCCACAAGGCAGCGTCCTGCGACCCATTCTATTCTTGCTCTACTGTGCCGATGTTGTTTAATTCTTTTAATTATTTAATGTAAAAAGGCAAAGGGCCAGACGGCCACTAACATGCCATATCAGTACACAGACATTAGGCCTATATATCACCGTGGTCCAATAAAAAACAAGACACCAAACTATTGTCCATAACTTCGCCAAATATTGACCGATTTTCAATATTCTTTCACTGATACACTCAGCAGGAAATTTACAATAAAGACATCATTACAGATCTCGCCACACCTTAATGGCGTCGCTACACTACCTTGCGAAATATTAGTTTACAAAAATCGCATCAACTGAAAGCACAGCAACGGCAGACGAGGCGTGCGCATAGTGAAGAGGATGCGACCGCGGTAGGTGAGCTGGCACTAAGCCAATAAGACCAGCTACGAATTTATTGTTTAAACACATTAAATAGCACGGGCTGGGGTCGTACAAATCATTTTGTCACCGCGACCGTGGTTTGAAGTGCTTAAAGAGACGCCTTCTGGACAACTGATTGAAACAAATGCAAAACTCTTCTGCTCAAAACAGTTGTTGAACGATGTTATCTTTATTCGTTTCATCGATAAAAAAGCTATTCACATTAGCTACACTGAAAATTTACTGAATAACCGACTGTAAGCATTTGGTGCAACAAAGAGTAATGATATCGGAGCAAAACGCTGTTTTCGTGCGCGACGGTGAGAGACGGCGTGTTGAAATCGGGCTACACCAGTGTGATATTGGTTGATATGGGAGCCAAGGTTGATGAAACCTATTTTTGTGACTTGCTTCTGTCACAACAGTTGCTGCCTGTCATATATCAATATATCATGTCTTTAGCGAGTTTATATTTCAGAAAAAAAAAGTGCCCCAGCATATAGGGCACGCTGTGTTATCAGACATTAATATTTCACACGGTAGTGCGTAGTGTAGCGACGCCATTAAGGTGTGGCGGGATCTGTCATGATGCCTTTATTGCAAATTTCCTGCTGATTGTAACAGTGAAAGAATTTTGAAAATCGGTCATTATTAATTTGGCGAAGTTTTGGACAAGAGTTTTTTGGTGTCTTGTGTTTTGGACCACGGTGTATATAACATTACACAACCGTTAAAAATCTACTTAGATCAACAGTACACAGATTTTTTTAAACTAGCGACATATCTTGATTTCACAACAGCATCAGAAATACTATTCCAAACGTCCACAATTCTGCAGCTGAAAATATTTCCAAACATCACAATGGCAGCTAGGCTTAACACGTTTAAAAATATTGCCACGTGTTGAGCTATTTGCAAATGTAACAGATAACGACACATCACGAAGTGTCGAATATTGCTGAACAACATGGTGCGTAACACACTCATCTGCTGATGATAGTCTGCTATAGGCCTACGTCCACTGTACGTCACACGCCTGCACATCAGAGGCAATGCTCTACCTGCACGATGCGACCGCGGGGTAAAGAAGATACCTGCCCCCGTACCACGGTGTTCGCTAGACCCGTCTGTATAACGGTTATAGCACCCTCTGGTACTACTGGTGCATCGGCATCATTCTCATTTTTCTCCTGTCGGTATCAACGTCTCAAACTGGTGATCAAATGAGAAGTAAGACACCATGTTATCTCCGCACATTGTCGTGATGGGAACCTCCGCCCCGTCACATTCCAGATGCGTACGTGTGTGATGTGATTAGTACGTTCCCCTCTAATTCTCCAGCCTCCTGTACTGAATAAGCGATAGCATGTGCTCATCGCTACGCTCCTAATGCATAAATCTAATGGCAGAAGCCCTAGCAGGTATTCCATTGCTGCTGTAGGTGTTGTACGGATAGCGGAAGTCCCGGTTATTGCTAAACATGCAAGGCGTTGAAGTCGTCCTAGCATTTGTTTGGCGACGCCCAGTTTCACCCGTGGCCACCATACGACAGCAGCATGAGTTATCATTGGTCTAATAACCGCGATATAGATCCAATGCATTACTTCTATGGAGAGATGCCCCAAGTTTGGCCTACGATATTTCGGCGTTGCCAGAAGGTCGCAACCGCCTTGTTGTATATCTGTTCAATAAATGTTCTTTCCAGGTGAGTTTACTGTGTAAGATAACCCCGAGGTATTTAACCTTGTTCGATCTTACCAGTTCCTCACCATATACCCGTATCGGTTTAATGCTGTCCAATTTCCTTTTGCGCGTGAACAGCACCATCTCAGTCTTTTTTGGATTGACTGCGAGTCCGTGCCCTCTACACCATCCTTCCAGTTTGCGTATTGCAGACTGCATTATACTACAAACTGTGTTCAAGTCTGTGCCGATCACAAGGATAGAGAAATCATCTGCAAATCCCTGTGAGAAGCATCCTACTGTGTCTAATACCTGTAACAGCCCATTAGCTACAAGGATCCACATTGAGGCAGAGAGTACTCCGCCCTGTGGGAATCCTCTGCGCAGATAGACTTCAATACTAATATCGCCAGATGTAGCCTTCGCTATTCTGTTGGGTAGCATAGAGCGTATTATTGTATAGTGTTCGCAGCGCCCTTTGATCGCAGTACGCTCAAAAGGGACTTTGGTGGAGCATTATTAAAAGCTCCTTCTATGCCCAGAAAGACTCCAATGGCGTATTTTCCTTATTATTCAACGCCATCTCGATTCTTATGACTAGACTATGCAATGCTGTTTATAACATTTTCAAGTTTGAGCATATAGCGACTCCTAGGACACGTTGTCTGAGCTATTTATCGCCACAATCGGTCCACGGGTCTCGTTGCTGCGGTATTCGGATCTTCTCATTAAAATGCATTACGGGGGAGGGGGCGAAAATTGCGGCAAAATTGGGGAAGGAGTCGTCGAATTTTGGCCCCCTAACGAACTCGTGCTTGCTTTTTGGCCCAAACAACTGTGTAAAATTTCGTCAAAATCGAATAAAAATTGCGACCGTAGGGGCGACCACAGCCAGACAAACAGACATACAGGCGTCAGTAAATTTATGATCTGTCCCGTGCTACGCTATAGCAGTGGAACAACAGATAATAAACTATAGAAATTTTTCACGTGAGATTCCATTGTCAGATTTTATGTATTGTATGCAGCGACAACGTCATGTTAAAATGATGAGATCCGCTCCCTCCGTGGTCATGCAGCGTTGACGGAAAACAGTATAGCAGTCGTTGGTGTAAGTCCATCTTTGGTCACAGTGCCAGGATGACAGACGTGTTCAGGCGAATGTCGCCATCCGTTCCCAAGTCGATCTTTACACAGGACACATAGTACCCAGACGTGACTGGTTGTCCACGTAGTAAATGTTTCCACCAACTCCGAGTGGCTATTCCCATGTTGAGTATTGAGTACATCACATCACCGACTAATCCCATGGGACGCTGTCATCACCGGAGACCACGGAAGGTCATCGTGACGGCCCTGTGGAAATTGTGATGACTGTTGGTGAACGACACGCGAGATTAGCCAATATGCACCACAAGAGCATTAATTTATCAACAGTTACGCCGAGCAAACTGTCTATGTTTATTACCTGCAGTCTTTGTAAATTATTTTCATGAAAATCAAACTATGTATAGCCATAATACTAGGAATAGAACTAATCTACATTTGTATGGGATCAATTCTATGTTTGGGAAAAAGTGTATAAAATTTAAAGGGGCAGCACTATGGAATGACATTCCAACATCAATTAAAAGTATTGCGTCCTTCAATAAATTTAAAAAATTCTTAAAAATTATTTGTCAAGTCAGTATAATAAATAATATACTTCACAAGTGTTATGTTTATGCAATTCACTGCAGTATTCAGTAGTTAAACCAGTACGTGTATATACATGTTGTCTTGCTAATAATTACCATATGTTAGTTATATTATCTGCTGTATTTCTGTTGTGTGTTTAGTTTTATGTTTTTTTTGTCATTTCATCTGCCTTTTTGTTCTTATAGTTGTGGTTTAATATTGTGTTTATCGTCATGGGCGGCCAGCTCGATGGACTATTGTCTCACTGGCAGCCTGCTTTTTGCAAATAAATTGATTGATTGATTGATTGATTGATTGATATGTTTATAATCCTTTCCGATACTGCGACCGCGTGATAGTAAACTGCATCAGCGTTCACTATGCCTTCCTTGCGGGCACCTCTTGAACGAATCACGTGACGCTACCAGCAGATCGAATCCATTTGGAGGATTCCGTCGAATGGCAGTTACAGGAGAAGCGAAGGGGCCGTGTTCTCCCCTGAATATCGATTGGCCCTTTTCATGTCCCAGTTCGATAAAGATGTGTTCTCGCTTTACATCTAATGCAGTATAACAGTCGTCTTAACGATCACAATGGATAGCTGGAGTGATCTACTTAAGCGTCCATTACGGTAACATACTCCATAATGGTGTGCTTTTTTTCTGTGGCTAAGCTACAATACAGTGACCTTGAATCAGCGCTTGTTTGTCGATCCATCGCAGTTTTATTGCATTTGGGTAAATGGAAAAATGTACATTTACACTAGGACACATCTGTCGCTACTGGCTTTAGCGGAGCCGGAGGGACTTTTACGATAGGAATGTACAGGATTTATGCCCCGGTTCCGGCAACGGACCGGCATCGGGACATTTCTGATAAACCCGGCCAAATCCATCTCCTGAAAATTTTTTGGCGGATTTCAGCATAGCTGCAGCACGCGACCATTTACAGCTAAAAGTAATGAAATTAGTCTCGGCTTGTCATCATTTCAGTGATTTGACGGTTTTACGCACTTTCAGTCACAGCGGACTGAACTAGTATAATTATTATCTTACGTGATCACAGTGTGTTCATTTATATGTCAGTGTCATTGACATATAAATGAACACACTGTGATCACGTATGTCAATGCCAATATTAGATTTCTATAGCGCAATCTCATGCAAAACATGTCTATATTGCGCTGAATACTCTAGTTACCGCACGTATAGTTTTTAACGCGCGACGAAAGTCGCCGCAGCTGACAGTCGGCTCACACAGTTCGACAGGCAGTGAGTTCCAGACCGACGGACCCCCAACAGAGAAGGCCCGACGGCCGATTGTGCTTCGTCAATACCGCGGAACAGTCAGACGGTGCAGGTAGGCTGAACGTCGATGTCGGCTGGCGCCGTCGGCGACCGGAGTGCAGCACTCGACCAAGTACCTTGGAGCTTTGTTCTCCAGACACCGGCGCACCATGACAGCCAGCTTGTACTCCACTCGCTCAGGGACATTGAGCCAGTGGAGTTGGTCATGGAGCAGTGTTGACAGTCTGCGGTCATACTTGCGGGTGCAGGTGACAAGGCGCGCCGCCGCATTAAGCACACGTTTTAAAGTGTAGGTTATGTATACGTAATGAATGTATACATTAGCGTCTTTGTAGAGTCGGTGATCAGGAATCTTCGGACTCGTCTGAGCTGGCGAAGATAGTAAAAACACGCCGCACTGACAATGGTGACCTGCTTATCAAGGCTCAGTTCAGACGAAAAGAAGACGCCAAGGACCCGAACATGGTAGCTCGGCACGACCGTTTCATCGCCAGCACGTAGAGATGGACCATTACTGCCCAGTACAGCTGCGTGATGTCTCGAACCAGCCCACACCAGTTCTGTCTTCTGAGCGTTGAGTTTGAGACGGTTAGCGGACATCCATAAGGAAACATCAAACGACAGTGGGTTCGCGCGTCATGCGCGCGTGCTGTGGTTGCATGCTGAAGTTTATTCGCTGTGTGCGTAACAAATTAGCCGGATCATCGGACGTAGGTTTTGCAGGTGATAGACGTAGGTGTAGGTCATTACGGCGATAAAAAGTAACTTAGTAACTTGTTTGGAGCGAGGGAACTTTCAGAATTGCTGTCTTAATGTGTACGTAAGTAGTGTAGTGTATGTATAGACATGTTGTATTTTGATTTTGGTATGCTCGTCTTTGTTTTCGTTTTTTTCTTTTTTCTATTTCTAGTTACTTGTATATTGCTGCCACTGTTGTGGCGAAATGAAATTTCGTATGATGACAGAAATAAAAAAGTCTGTATTACGTTTGCACTGAAAAGCGATGCAGCGACAGAAGAAACTCTATCGTCGATCGTTCGACTTGTTCGTAGCACGTCAAAATCACCGTTTATTTAATCAGATCCGATATTTTTTTGTGATAATTTATGGTGTGGTATTTCTAGAGTCAGAAGATTGTTGTCTGTTGTGTATGTACAGGTACAACAGAATTTCCGAAAACCTGCAATGAAACCGGCTGTTTAATGACGTATGATGGACACATTTGGCTATGTCATGGCGACTTTATCTTCTACCGGGGACACTTTTCCACTAATGGATCTCGTTGAACAGTCAGTAGACATATTCGACCCACCGCCTACAGTGTTCCAGACGCCGCCGCCTCCGCCGATCAGCGGCCGGTATGACTTCGACTATGTCGAGTACATGAACGACCTGACTGACGTCCAGACTTCTTGGTCGGAGGACCGCGCATTTTTACCGGCGACAACCGTCTACAGTCTGACGTTCGTGCTGGGAATACTTGGCAACGGCTTCGTCATTCTCGCTCTGCTGAGCGGCTGGCGCGTCGGACGTACCAACGAAGGTGTGTATTGTATCGTGACATTCTGTAGCGCCGGTCACGTTTTGCACTGTGTCCCGGTCTGTCGCGTGTGCCAGCGTGACGACGATCGTTCATTTCATAGGCACGCATGCTAAGGGCCAAACTTCGCTACACCGGCTACGGACATGTTGTACAACACCACCAGCGGTCACCACCAACGGACGAGCTCACAACAATTCTATAACAAATTTGCCACATCGCAATGCCAGAGCCCAACATCTCGACATGTTAAGATGTTGGGATGTGGCAAAATTTTTGTCCGTTAGTGGTGTATTTGTTGTACAGCAAGTTGTAGAATTGTTGTGAGCTCGTCCGTTGGTGGTGTCCGTTGGTGGTGTCCGTAGCCGGTGTCAGAGCCGTCTTAACACCCTTGGGGGCCCTGGACCGCCGGGCTGACGGGGGCCCCCTCTCGAGACGACAAAGGCGTCGAAGGGGAGGAGAATGGGAGGGGTCCCCTCCCCATCCAATTAGGGGGTCTGGGGAGCGTCGTAAGCCCCCAAGTGAGGTCCGGGGCAGAACCCCGGCCGAAAACGGTTTTGGTACATTTTCAGCTTGAAAGAGCACATGTGACGGCAACAAATTGTTTGGAGTATGAGGGCATGTCCGCGCCCCTTTGGCTATGCCCCTGATCGTGGCCCTCTTGCTGAACGAGTGAGATAACGAATCTGTGCAGCCCGCTCCACGGGATACGTTTTTTTCACTAACATTGCGACTTGCGTGAAAATATTTAGTATTCCAAACCCAACCAATGACAACCATGAATATCATTTTTCTGTGTGGGCCTACTGTTACGCCTAACACTCAAAGCTTTAGTAATTTATTTGTCGCGTTTGTACTGTGTGATTGGCGAATGACAAATGACTCACTATTGATTCGATATTCAATCCCACCACTGGAGCACTAGAATTTGCACCGTTTTGTTTATGATGCCACGGTAAAAAATTCATGTTAGTCGCTCGGGGGCCCCCTGGAGCTCGGGGGCCCTGGGCCCGGGCCCACCGGGCCCATTGGATAAGAGGGCCCTGGCCGGTGTCCGTGTAGTGGAGTTCCGCACTAAATCCTCAGTCATATCTCTGTGCGTTTCTCAGCAAAGGAAGAACTGTAGAACCATCGTAAACCTAATAGTCACCGTTGAACGATACATTTGATGACGTAGGCTACTAAACACGTCATATATATGGTGTTAAACTGTCCAGGATAGTAAATATTGAGATGTACAAGAAAATCAGCTCCCGCTAAGAAACATGCCGTCAGCTATACACTTCGTTGTATAGCCTGATTGTTATCCACAAGCGTAAGCAAAACCCGTGTAACCTGAAACCTACGCCCGTTATTGGCTAGATTAGAACTTATTGTTTCAGCCACGGCCTATAAAAGTAAACTACTTAATTATATAAATGGAACAGATCAGGCTAAATTTTAGGCTAAAATAGAAATTGATGTGATATTTGGAAGTTGGAACAAGAAAGTGAAGTGCTGAAATCAGCGAGAATTTGTAGGCAAGCGTCAACAACTTCATTATTGATACGATGAAGAACGTAGACCTTAACTGAACTGAACTGAACGGGGGATTATGTCCGGGGGATTATGCCCGGTATTCTCCGACCCATAGTAGAAAACATTCGACTATAATATACAGCATGATGGGACACAAAATTCACTAAGATGTTGTCGCTGTATAAACATTTTCTTATGAAGTTTAAGGTTCTATTACATAAAACATCAACAAGAAAGTCCAGCTGTCGTTGACAAACCTGCGCGATGCTTGCGAAACGTTTGCACGGTTTATGTAAGAGCAGTTCTTACTCCGCTGTATAGCTAGCTTGCCTATCGATAGCTTGCCTATGGTTTCCTATTACCGTCCTATAGTAACTTTGTATGTAAAATGCACCGTTTTCGAGATATGACGGCATATTGGTCGAAAATCGCCGAATAAACCTACACCACCCTCATTTGCACGTTCCTTTGGGGTGACCCCTTGCGAATTTTTCGACGACTCATACCTTGCCAGAAACTAGAATCATGGGGCTATCAGACGATGTACATTTCACGATCCTGCTTTC
>Ga0209679_1000637_pt1 | contig 13086 bp, 11 predicted proteins | sample WorMetHEROISLAND_4_FD_187408 | JGI IMG/M metagenome (GOLD analysis project Ga0209679, IMG submission 187408) | Marine gutless worms symbiont microbial communities from Max Planck institute for Marine Microbiology, Germany - Olavius sp. 2 HERON... ...
TAGTGCCTTACACAGACTGGACCGGCAAGGCATTACAAAAGTCACAAAACACAGAAAATATATGAACAGGCAGTATAAGTTAAATCTGGTTAAAATCAGTATTCTGTCTATAACAGCTGTCAGTTAGAGTTAACTGAAGTGTAGGTTGAAGTAATAAGCCTTAGTGTTCGTCTGAACTGATGAACGCATTCCCAACCTTCACTTTTTATTGGAGAATGTGGTCTAACTTTGAATAACTCCACAAAGTGGCCAGTTAAAAGAAATCGAAAGCAGGAGCATCTATGGCAAAAAAAAGATCAATCAACCAATCAATCCCTTGGTACTTTGGTGGCTAGGATCCATAGCTTGTAAAAACAGAACACATGCAAACTCCATAGGTTTTGATGAGAAGCTGTGCAGACCGTAGGTTAATTCACATCAAACTAGATAATGGCCCCAAAATGGTTGGTATTGGACAAGTAACTTCCAGGTTGTGGTTCGAATCTCACTGCGGGTCATTTGCAAGCAACCTTGAACAAGTTGCTAACTTACTGTGTCCTCAGGTCAACTCAGCCTCCTACTGTTCGTCGGACGAAATGAATAGTAGCTTCGGGCTATGGGGTGAAGACCAAGTGTGGCTGATTGGGGCGGTGGTATGTCTGTGTGCTGCACCGTGGGTCCAGTTGTTGATTAAGCACAAAGATGCGTAACAATGTATCATATGTTCTCCGCTTCTTTCAAGATACGGTCATGTCAGTTTCAGTATGAATGTTAGCCATATGAGGCATAAGACTGACTTGCTGTGGTCTTCAGCAGAATCATTCATCCATACACACAAAGGCTCTAGTTCGTCGATTGCCTGCAGTATCAGCTTAGCATTCACAGTCACCTTCGCCAACTTGAATGCCGGCGGCTTTCGAGTCGTCCCTACATACCCAGAACTTCATCATTATGTGTGCTGTCACAATCAACCTTCACATTCTACAGTAAATACACATACAGACACATATTCGAATAGATATTATTACCACAATTTTCTTTATAGCACACAGGTAAAAAAATTGTGGAGTGTATGTCAGTAATGCTACGTTCTAAGCAATTATTACAGGCCAGAAACTACAGAGCACTGGATACAGCACATGACCTTCGCCGCTGGGACTAATGCAACACATCCGTAGTCATGCGGCGGCGTACAGCAACGCGCCTGCAGTCGCAGCAGACAGACAGACGGACAGACACATAGACACACCCACACACACACACACAGATGCCAACGACCACAATACGTTCGCTTGCTAAGCGACGCGGTGAAGGTAACAATTAAATTTAAATTTATCTCTGAATTTAAATTCTACGATACAAGTTAGATATTTCCCATGGATTATATCAGACAATCAAATGCAGCTGGAATGAAATGGACCTGCTTGAGCTTCATAACTGGCGACACCCACACACACACACACACAGACGCCAACGACCACAATACCTTCACTCACTGAGCGAAGGTAATGTAACAACTAAATTTAAATTTATCTCTAATTTTAATTCTATGATAAAAGAACAATATTTCCCGTGGATTAATCAGACAATCAAATGCAGCTGGAATGAAATGGACCTGCTTGGGCTTCATAACTGGCCACAGTCTGTCGGCATCGGTCGATAACCAGGTTGGTCACACGAACGAGATCCGACTTGGATTTCTCATGAAGCTCAGCATCACACGCTATGTCATACAACCTGGAAAACAAATGGTAAAACACATATATACAGGAAAGACAGGTAAGAAAATTGGGTGAGCGCACGTTCTCCGTCGCGGGTCCAACTGCATGGACCTCATTGCCGGCTGACATTTATCAAACCACTGACACTGCAGTGTTCAAGAGACAACTCAAGACTCACTATTTTAATCGAGCTTTTAACCTCTGATTTTATCGTCACGTATTTTAGTGACTTTTGTAGTACACTACTGTACAGCAATTTTTATTGTAATTGGCGTACCATAAATGACTAATGTAATGTAAGAGTGAGTGAGTAGGGCTTAACGTTCCATTCGACACATAACAGGTCATTTCGGAGACGAGTCTTTCCAGGCAATCACTTGCACCGGTACTGACAACAAAAAACAGACATACAAACCAAACACAATGACAATATCTAAAATAAACACACAAACCTAAAAAATCCCTAGTCTAAACTTACACTAGTACTATAGGGGGATGACTAGGGGTTGGCTAACACAGACGGCAGGTTTGCCAAGCCTGAACGGCAGTAGGGACGGTGCCGCGGCACCCCCAAAAGACAGATAAAAGACAGCAAAAACTCAACAGTGTATCAGGTCATTTAGGGATCACAACACAGAAACGAGCTGCAGAACAAACCGCTCCAGAGGGCGGCCGAATTTCTTAATGCTTTTCAGAAAACGTTTTAGCTCGTTGTTTGTGAAGCCTTTCACTTCGTTAGCTGCCCGTGGACGTCCTTTCTTCCGCGGTCTCGTATCACTGTCGTCATCGTCGTCGTCGTCATTAGATCGGAACCTTTCATCTTTCTGTTCTCCAGCGACAGCCTAGAAATAACATAATTGATAAGTATGACGCCAGCGTCATACAGACTTGCTATACTACATTTAAGCGGGGAATGTTTCCAATGTTTCCGCAGGTTAGGCCATATATCCAAAAAATGAACTTTTTAGAATTGTCGTGACATTTTTCACGCCAGATGCCCTCCACATCACTCAACCAATCATAGGGGCCTATACCATGATGGCCACAAAACATCTCCATAACAGCCACAAGGTAGACTGTGACGGCCAATCCATGACAGCCACAAATTATGAAGGCCACATCAATGATGGCCACGAGGTACACCATGACAGGCAAATCCATGGCGGCCACAAATCAGTATATTATGATTCCACAGGCCGTCACTGACATTACATGTGGCCGTCACAGTCTACGTTTTGGCCATCATTGACACTTATTGTGGCCATCATGGACCGACATGTGGCCGTCATAGTTTGTTGCCGTCATGGATTTGGCTGTCATGGACCAACATGTGGCCGTCATGCTTAGTTAAGCTTAGTTTAACGTCTTAGCTGAGCTCATAAATTTGGCCTTAAGTACCAGCTGAGCTTAGACTTAAGCCTAAGACTTATGTTCTAGGCTTATGTCTTAAAAATTGTTTTTACACTTTATGTTTCTTATTCAATCAGCAGCGCACGCAAATGACGCGTTATGTGGAACACACGTCAAAGTGATTTATGGTAATTTAGTTTTTTATATTTTTACTGTGCTTTAAATTTACTACACTACCATAATTAAGTCATTAAGATCGAACTTGACCTCTGTTTGGTCTAAGACGTAACTTAAAAGACCAAATTCTATTCTTTTACACTGGGAATTCCCAGCTCAACGCTGCCGAGTTCGGCTTAACTTTGGTCTTAGACTGTCATCGTCGTTCCCCAATCATAGAAGTGTGTATAGTGCACAACAACCTGTCATGCAGTGCTATAAACAGTTGACATTAAGATTACTGCGATCAAACAATAACTAAGACAGTTATGTAAACTAACATAACAAAGAAAGGCGTTTTAGATGATGCCATGTGAGTAACGCTGTGGCAGTGGGACACATTACACTGTCATCAATGAAAAATTATGGAAAATGTGAAGCCACCCGCTGACGCACAACATTCAGAAAAGATAATATATGTTTTGATTATATGTTTAAGTTGCTTAGATGCTGTTTGTTGGGCAATCGAGCCTAAACAAGTCCTGCTCCAACAATTCCAAAATGTTCACTTAAGATGCATAACCTAGACTAACTCTGTCTCTGAATAAGAACATGACAAGTCTATGAACAGAGACGAGGGGTCCTATGAACACTCTCATGACGGTATACCTGCGAACGGTTACCCATCTCAGCACTAACCCGGCTCGATGTAGAGTAACTTCGTCAATACGCCCAACGATGTTACCACTGAGCCAAACTGCCACCAAAGCTCAGCGATAATCGAACCGAAGTTGCTTTGGACAAAGACAATCATCGCTTTTAATATTTCTGCCACAGTTGTCAAAAAAGCATTAATCTGTTTCTTTCATGTTGTGCAAAAAACAATACCAGTACTTAGTTACTTACGGACTTGCTGACAGTCTTGCGAGACCGCGGCGGAGGGTTCAGGGCGACCAGCTGCTGGTGAAGTTCTTCCTCGTCAATCTTGTGCCGTTCTTTTTCCGGAATAATCTCATCCCATGACTTGCCTGACAACAAACCACAAAATCCAACCACACACAGGTTGCCAGATTTTTCTGAAGTCATGGCGCCAAACACTGACGGAAAGTAGCTGACTGGGGCAGTGGTATATCTGTGTGCTGCATCGTGCATCGAACTGTTCGTTAGCGCAGGCAATGGATGGTCATATAATGCACCACGGTATCATTAGCTCATGCCAATCAGCTGCCACTTCCAAGATTGTAAAGCGATTCTGAGCACGAGTCCGACTCATGTAAGTAGCGTTATAGCAAGTACCTGAACGTTTACCTTTACCTTTACTGTCTTTTGTTATTCACACAACTGGTATGAAAACAGATGTATTCATTTAATGCTCGCAATACACAGCCCAAGCACAAGCGCAATAACAGGAAACAAGATTAAATACACTAGAAAGACTTTTACTTGTCCTTAAAATCTAGCACCACGATAACAATATCACTGAAACCATTTCACGCAGAGAGCAGCAACCCTATCTGTACAGCAGTACATAACGGATGCAGAAGAAACTCAGTAACAGTGCAAATATGCACGTATATAAAACAAAAATGTGGTGACACCTTTCTCTTCACTGTGTCCTTCAAGCTCCTCATCTTCCAGATTATCAAAACTAACCACCTGCAACATCAGCACAAAACAATACAGAAGATCAGTAACAGATTGAGTGAGTAGAGTTTAACGTCCCTCTAGACACATAATAGGTCATTTTGGGGATGAGTCTTTCCAGGCAATCACTTGCACTGGTATTAACAACCAATAAAAACCAAACACACAAAACCAAATATGTACAGTGACCCTATCTACTATCTATCTTAACTAAAATACACACAAGAAAACAAAAAACACAGCGAAGCCCCTAGTCTCTAAATCTACGTAAGGAAATGGAGGTGACTAGGGGTTGGCTCCCACAGAGGGCAGGGTCGCCAATTCCTGTCGGCGGTGGGGATGCTGCCGCGGTACCCTCACTAACAGCTTGACAAATGATGCTCATATAATTACATGACTTGTCTATTGCCTACATCAATTCAGGATACCGGACAGAAACCATTTTTGTTTCACACAGTTTTCTGTAACGGATTGTACGAATCCAAAACTGGTCTCATAAAACTACGAGAAGAACACGTCCACATGTGACTTCGTTGTTTGACACACGTACCCATATTAAAAACATTACTTGTTATCTGATTCATATACCGTATGATTCGCGCACACATCTTTGATTTGCCTGTGACATACGGAACTATATAAATGTTACGACGCACACATACAACAAGCACCAACAAAAGAATTAAGAACATTCTAGCAGAGAAGTACAGTGCGACCTTGAACTGAGACAGAAGCTGATCAGTGGCACTGTTCTTCAGCTCCTCAACGCTGCGCTGCTCAGCCACTCGCAGAATATCGTCAATGTCAAACTGTCGATTGACACAGACATAACTTATAACTCACAAAACATTTCACATTTAACTAGAAGGCACTCGTGAGAATGCACATCTCCGCCAAGTCCATAGCTTTAACCATTTTTTAGCATTTAATGCCCAAAAACTTAGGGGTCACCTGACCCTGGCCACGCCCCTTTTCGAAAAATTTTGAGGGGGTTGTGCCTGGACTATCCCCGGAAAATGCATGTCAAATTTGAAGTCTGTAGCTTTAACCATTTTGGAGCTATTAACATTTAACGCATAAAAATTTAGGGGATCACATGATCCTGGCCACGTCCCCCTTTCGAAAATTTTTTAAGGGGTCATGTCCTGACTGTCCCTGGGAACATGCATGTCATATTTGAAGTCCGTAGCTATAACCATTTTAAACTGGTCTGACTGACCGGTATGCTGTGCACACGCACTCAGACAGACAGAACGAACACACTATCTCTGCTATTCACTCCGTTCACTTGGCGGAGATAATAAGTAATTACTAATTAATTACGGAAAGTAAATAATTGACAGTGAGGCAAGGTGGTAGTGTGTTAGACTCGTGATGGAGAGGTCTCCCACTTGACTACTGGTCAAGGCACTGTAGTGTAACAACCTTGGGTAAGTTGTCTCTCACCAAAACAGTATAATACGGAATCAGTTTACAAACTCGTAAAGTAATTGTAGACTGTGAAAGAGGTCTATCATCTGTAATACTGGCTATTTAAGTTTACTTGTTGCTGAAGACCATTAAACATACATCACACAGCTGAGTGGATGATGACGACTCATTCTCACTCTCTGAACTTTGATACACATTAATCTACGCAGCACTGGATACAGCACATTACCTTCGCCGCCGAAACTAATGCGGCGGACACACACACACACACACACAGCCTGACAGCGTGATGCTGAGCATTACAATACCTTCGCTTGCTAAGGGGTGGCATAAGGTAACGAATAATAAAAATCCATTTTCCACATGATTTGCCCAAAGATAAAAGAAAATCATTCGATACTGCCGGAGCAGCACGTAGCCAATTTACAGTGTCACATCACTAGTAGCAGGTAGAACAGGTAGAAAACACCTGCCAGGTAGAACACAAAAACAAAGTACTGTAATAATACCTCGTTAACTCCGCAAGTCGCGTGCAACAAGGCAAAAACTTTCACACAAAAACTTACCTGGAGTTCGTCATCTTCATCAGTCTCCTTGAACAATTCCTCAGCACCAAACTTGAGGATTGCATTCAACTCCTCTTTATTGAACGCCGTATTAGAACTGAAAATGTCACACACAATGCAGACCAGATAGATAAATATATTGACAATATTCATCTTACTCACTCAAAAAAACCACTTGTAAAGAAAACACTACCATAACACAGAATATACAATACTGACTTAAAAGTAACTGGCAACCATCACTTCTTATTTAACAGTGTATGTCACTCTGGCATATCGTTTATTTCAATGGCAAAAATTACAATAGAACATGTATTTGTCATCAGTGCTATTACACTGCAAGCTGAGCATCAGGAAGGGTATATGCCTGAAGTAAATCTCACATTGGCAATCACCAAGACAGGGTGCATACAGAACACTGAAAGTGGTTTTCCACGTCTTTCCAGGACTATTTAATCGAGTGGATATCGAACAAGTCAGATTTTCATATACCTCGTGTACAGTCTAATTTAAGCGTGGAGTCCAACCGAAACACGTGGCACAACATTCAATATGTAACACAGTTCACAATTATACTAAACAACAGATCGAACCGAGTCTCGACGATGATATTGTATGTAAAGGCCAAAAACATGTACACAGGTCAGAAATGCATCAACCATTTGGTTTATTTTCCATGACTTTCCAGAACCTAGGCCTAATTCAATGACTTTCCAGTCCTGGAAAATTATGAATTTTAAATTCCATGACTTTCCTGGATCTGTGACTTTTTTGCCTGGCAAATCTTTAGCAAACCCGATGAACACAATGAGCATGGACAAATTAACACGGAACACGTGCGGAACACGTGTGCTCGTGTGTGTGAGCATTACAATACGGTGACATTTATATCGACGTTGACAAATACACTGAACATAACAGAAGATAAGAGACTGTCTAGTAGCATTCAATCACCTCGGTCCACCCAGTCCACTTGTGTTGAGCACCGTACGTCCGGTGGTGTCCATTCGCTGAATGACAAGATGATCAAGAACCATCTTCTTCTTTGCTCGTTCCAGAATGTCTTCTTCTACAGAATTCTTCGTCACTAATCGATAAACGCTAACCTGTATATGACAACCCAACGACAAAGATAAACACCATTTTGACTCTAATGAACCGTGCAATTAACCTGAAATTTATCTACCGGCCTCATTCACCACTGGAACCTGGAAGTCAGAGAAAATAACAGATGATGAAGGCAGAAATAAACTACAAAGTCTAACTCAACACGAGACATCGAGTACAATATGCCTCCGCCTGTGTAGTGACAGTTCCAGCATGTTATTCCACTGTGACCTTGAACTTTGACCGTTTGACTCCAAAATTTAACACAGTGATCTCCTGTCCCATAATACCTCACTGGTGTAAGTTTGGTGAAAATCCAATTATCCGACTAATACTTTTCAAGACATCGTGTCAACAAGCCCAGAAAGTGCTATTTCCAGCATACTTTATTCCACCATGACCTCGACCTTTGACCTTTTAACCCCAAATTGTGAAGCGTTCATCTCAGTCCCATGATGCATCATTGACGTGAGTTTGGTGAAAATGTGTCAAATACTCTGCAAGATATCATGATAACAATGTTTTGGGACGCACACACGGACGAACAGCACAAAAACAGTATATCTCCAGCTACACTACGTTGGGTGGGGGCATAAATAGTGCAGTAAAGAAATAATGGGAGTCATATACGGCAAACCTAATAAATGTTCTACCTTACAATCTGTCCACACATTCTGTTGATCTACATATCCAATGACATTCAAATAAATGTACATCATTTCAATGTTTTGCTGCTAGTCTGGTGATATGATATACTGCTAACTTTCAGGAAGTAATGATCATTAGAAAACAAGTGACCTGATTCTTCTGTCCAATCCTGTGAGCGCGTGCCTGAGCCTGTAGGTCATTCTGTGGATTCCAGTCACTGTCGAAGATGATGACGGTGTCCGCGGTCGCAAGGTTTACACCAAGACCTCCAGCACGAGTCGACAACAGGAAGCAGAAATCCTACAGTTACAATTACCAACCCTACGTGGATACATCGGACGTTAGCTATTTCCTCATAATCTACCGTTGGTTTCAAATAATTAAAAACAAAACACTTATCAACCACGTTATATTAATTAGCATTAAAAACAGCACAGAACAGGACTTATAGTATGTTATAGTGTATAAGCATGAATAACAAGCAGTGATTTGTGTGAAAAGTCCCAACTACTGAATAGCACTTTATACACATTAGAAAATTCATAATGCCTAATGCCGTGCCGAATACTCACAGGTGACTTAAGCCTATATTATAATTGCGATTTGACTACGATACGACTATGATGTATCACACGCTCCTGCTTCCATTCAATGCGAGCAAAAAATGAACATGTCAATTTTTCGTCGTAGTCGTATTGTAGTCGTATCGAACACATATTGTAATTTTGATTACTTCTGTCATAGCCAAATGCGTCGTGGTATCGTCGTATCGTAGTCGAATCGCAACTGTAATATAGGCTTAAGTCACCTGTGAGTATTCAGCATTGAAATGGTCCATAGCCTGCTTCCTCAGTTCTCCATGTATTGAACCATCCAGCCGCTACACAAAAACAAACACTGTGTTACTTTAGATGCACATCGGACAATCTCAAAAATGCCAACAACATTAAAAGCAATCAAATCTATCAACAATAATAACAATAATAAGATATAACACACATATTTTATATGGTGTGATAATCTTTCTTGTTAAAATGCAGAAATCAATGTCATCGAACTTTGGAATATTGTGCATGATTATAAACTGAACATATAAAACATCCATTATGCACTATTATGGCTATCACTAAATGCATGAGATTATATGACCAGGAGCCTTCTTCTCACACTAAATAAAGCTGCTTAACTTACAACAAAACCAACAAATCTATACATTTCAGGTCAAGTCAGTCAAGTTAAGTAGCCTTTTAATGCATCATGACATATGCACACCATTACATGAATGCAGAAAATTAAAAAAAGAAAACATTAAAAATACATAGTAACAACAGTGATAACACCTGGAGACATGCAAAACAACAAAGATATAAAGATTAATCAATCATCTGAATTTAAATAAACATCGATTGATAAAACTGTTTTTGTACTGTGAGAATTCGATGTGAGGGAGTTGGTAAGAATGTTGTCTTTTCCAGAGACTATAAGGGCACTATGCAGAGGTTTTGGGAGGAAGGAGATGATGTAGACAGTGACCAAGTTGGGTAATAAGGTAAAAAGTTTGCGATCGACACTGTCGATGATTTCCTCAATATCGAAAGCAGTGTGTGTGACGTCGCGATATAGCATCTATCCTGTTTCTGTCGTCAGCCGAGAGTTGGCCTGCGAAAGCTGGTAGTGCATATGCGATCCTGGACATGATAAGACACGTAAATAATGTATGTAATGCTTGAATGTTCATGCCTTGCGACAATAAATATAGACGCTCATTTATTTGCATAAGATGTGTTATACTTCAAGCCAGACAGATATGCTTTGATTTAGTCTGGTTGTAGCATCGTTGTGTCTGTGGTGTTCCAACATTCTGCACTGCACCTCTGGATTCCCGACACTTCACTTATTACTCAACAGAAGTAAACTGAGTGATATGCAACCTGAAAGCCAAAGCGCCTGAGCTGCATATACTCTGCAAGGATGTCCAGCATCCGGACCATCTGTGAGAAGATGAGCACGCGATGACCAGCCTCCTTCAACCTCACCAGCAGTTTGTCTAGCAGAATCAACTTGCCACTGCTCTTCACTAACAGCTGCACACAACACAATGTGCCATCAATCCTTTTAAAGTTGTCTGGTAGCTAATGGGACTTTCTACACACTACACAGACATGATATATTGTGCCTGCAATACAGTGCAGGCATTATTAAGTATTATTAACGTTACCGACATTTTTATTATCATGATATTCCTCGTATTTTATACTGAACTATTAAAAGTTTAACATTTTCAACTGTTGCTTGATTAGGCATGTCTATGCAACTGCAAAATCTATCAACATGAGTAACATACGTCATGGGGTATTATCAAAATCAACTGGTCAAACAAAAAAAAAACAATAGTGGTGGTGGCAGCAGCAGTAGCAGTAGTAGCAGTAGTTAAAAAAGTTAAAGGTGTGTATAGCTCTTTATGGGAATCTGTCTCAGAGCTACGGGGTGCCACTTGCTAAATGGGATTACACAGTGTTACCTGCCACCCGACACAAGTGAACGTGCCCTGCCTGCCCAGGCCAGTACTCGATTTACTTATCACGGAGGGATGAAAGGCTGAGTTGATCTAGATATCTTGATACCAAATCAAACCCACGAACGCTTCATCGCAAGTCCGATGCCCTGACCATTATACCACCAAGCCACCCGAGTAGTGATACTAGTAAGAGCATAAACAGCTCAGCAGCAGCAGCAGCAGCAGCAGCTAGTTAGTTTATGAACCTCAAATCGACTTTTGTTCAGCGTCTCTGTAGCTTCGGGAGATCGAACGAGGAAGCCGTGGTTGCAGCATTTCTTCAATTCCATCACAATGTTGATGAAGCTAGAAATGGACGACTTCGAACCTTTCATCAACTCCTTGTAGTTCTTAGTCAAGATCCACCTCAAATGCACAACGAAAACACACAGAGATGTCACGTAGTCCAAAATCGATCATGTAGTCGCTCTGTTCTTACACACGAGTTCCACCATTACTGATTTCAAACAACGAGTGAGTGAGTAGTTGCTTAACGGCACATCAGCATATGAGGTCATTTCGTGCCATAAAGGTGAGTCTGATTACATGGATAAAACCAATGACTAAAACCAGGGACAGTTAGTTACAATAAAACATGGATAATTAAGACTGGTTAAATATAAAAAGACACACAGTTAAGTTCAAAACAGTGTTGTGATCGTTGATCCAAACAATGGAAACTGCTGAAAGACAGCATTATTTTACATATCATAATGACAGACTTTCAAGTGGCACAGGAAAACAAACGTAGCATTAGTACAAATAGATTTCAATTGCACTAGTTACTACAGCTCCGAGTAGACTGCCACAGTTGCTGCGGTGCTCCCATCATTAATAATCAATATCACAAATGGCACAAAAGAATGACTAGCTCTGAGTGGTCTTAGCTGTGGTTATCTACACCTCCAGGAGACTAACATATCTGGGTATCAGTTTCATTCTCCCAAGCAGCACAAACCACAACATCAGTAAGAATTGTTTGTCAATACCACATACACAAACATACACAAAAGAACCGTTTTAATGGCCGGTTAACAGGTAAACCCACGTTAGCCAGTTTCTCCCTGATTTTCAGTCTCCATTGTTCCCATATCCTGAGCATCCTCACGACCCAACCAGGTCTTCTTTGAATGTCCCCGCAGCCGAGTTCCCCCGATCCCCATCGACATACATTAACTGACCCTGTCTGCAATAGCTTATGTTCACCACGTCCAAACCACTGCCGTAATCCTCCCCTATTAATCAAAAAATGACTTGTTCCAGTTTCAGTGAGTTTCTGAGCTCCAGATTTTTTCCGTCTCTCAATTAGAACTTGTTCCAGCAACACATCTACCAAACCACACTGATTTCAAACAAACTACACGCATTTCACTTCATTCGTACATCAATACCAAATCAGTGCAAAACTCACTTGTAGTACTTCTTCTGGACGTTTGACATCTCGACTCGCAGTATCTGCTCCACCTTAGCCGGCAGCGACTTCTCCACGTCCTTCTTGACACGACGCAGCAGATACGGCTGCAGCTCAGCATGCAGGTTCTGAAATCCTGTTTTGTCGGCAGAGTTGTGCCGACTCTCAAACTCCTCCCACCGATCGTACCTGTCAGTCAGACGTCGACAAAGCAACAGATGTAGTTACCACCAAATACACAAGCCTGCAGTTTGTGCTGATCATGACACGTGGCACAGGCATTTAGAATCATGTACATCACTACCAGAAGAATGTCTAAATGAGATGTCGAGTGATTATTTTTTTAATCCCATTAATCGCACGATTAATTATTTTAATCGCACATTAGCACGTTAATTAACGTGTCAATTCGACAGGTCTAGTTTATGTTGTAAGTTGTCGTCAGCAAACAACTGCACGTCTTGCTGTTCACGACTCATCTACAAGATGCGACCACTGTCGAATTTGCCATCGAAC
>Ga0209679_1000638_pt1 | contig 13083 bp, 5 predicted proteins | sample WorMetHEROISLAND_4_FD_187408 | JGI IMG/M metagenome (GOLD analysis project Ga0209679, IMG submission 187408) | Marine gutless worms symbiont microbial communities from Max Planck institute for Marine Microbiology, Germany - Olavius sp. 2 HERON... ...
CAGAATAAAATTCATATATAACTTAAAATACTGAGAATATTCAAAGAAAAAGCAAGCAGTGACTTAATATTGTCAGCTGTGACAACAATTATGAAAATAAGCAGCAGACATGTTTAGGTGGATGCAGAAATAATTTTAGGTAGAAATATTAAAATTGTTCACACTGCCTATTCGAAACTGTGCACACAACATGAGACTAAACTGACCATGCGACGACATAGAGGGTGCAAACTAATTACTTACAAAGTAAATTACAAAAATACAATGCTGCAGGCAAGTCCAAAGAAAGGAAACAAGCAGAAAGAAATGACTGACACATGCGTAAAACTACACATACGACCAAAATTACTGTGATTTAAATATATCGTTTGTCACATTACCGCATCCATGCTGCCTGCAATTTGGTACAATATACTGCACATTAAAGTTCTGTTTTCATAAGCACAGCCCCAATTCTTGGGCGTGGACTTGTACCTGAAAATCCGAACACTACTTCAATAATTACTTTAGCGTCAGATTTGATACAGGGTGGTCAGATATGCTGCAGAGAACTCTTGAATGAATTCAAGCGTGGAATACCATCGCGTGTCATCAAAACGATGAAGTCCACTTGAAAAGCAACGAGAATAGTCTTTTACTGAAAAAATGTGTTGTACTACAAGCAAGGTTCCTTCGTCACTGGGGTCCTCAGCGCAGCTATGGTAGCAGCCGATAGTGCATTCTCAATTATTCGCGTGTGTAGTCGCAAGATGGCACCACTGACTGGATCCGGACCAGGATCTGGATGAAGGATGGGCATCAGACTCCCACCATATTCTACCTACATGCAAAGTTTCAACTTTAGATCTACTGTAGTTATTGGGATATCGTTTGATGAAAAAAAGCATTACTTACAATCACCCACCCATCCATCCACCCAATTAGCTCAATTTGACACCCTAGAGCCTCACCTACGCTGAGGAATAATAATATGTAATAATGGCATACGTGCAACAGCTACCAACCTAACAAACCATCTTCTATGCTACTGCTGTCACAATACTAACAGAAAGATCTAAAAGTTGAAAATCTCAGCTAAATCTCAGTCTGCTCATCAATCATGAATCGCAATCCGCCCATAAAACTGTTGACAACTGACACATCATTAGTGCAGTGACTCAGCCTTCTACCCTCCATGGGACAGCAAAATGAGTATCAGCTTTTGGGATGAGTAACATAAATAACGATGATGGGTATGATCATATCCTTGACGGTCCGAGTTGACTGGCTAAGTGTTCAACTGTCGCAATGACATGTCATGATGACAGCAGTATAATCACTGTCCCATGTATCAGTATTAGTATATTACACAAAAATTTTACAGTGATATTAACAAAAAAAGACTGCCAGCAAATACGGGCATCATTACACAACCAGCTGCATTTTCACTGAATAACTTTGTTATTCAAATAAATGAAAATGACTTTCATTTATCCCGAGTATATACAGAAAGAAACATTGCAGACCATGCAAGCAAAACAATCCGTGTAACAGCATACACAACAAACTCGGTTTTTGTTTCACTGACCAATTGTCCAGAGTTACTTCACTGCTTTTATGCTGTTGGTTGGGTGACAGGAAAGGCATCCTATCTGTTCTGCCACAACAATTCGCAAGTTTACTATTGGGGACTGGCCTAGCTTAGAGTAACCTAACCTCCAGGTTAGGTTACTCTAAGCTAGGCCAGTCCCCAAAAGTATACCACTGGCAATACCACATCGTGTTAGTTAAACGAAAAAATGACGCTGAGACTAAGAACAAAATAAACCATCACTGTTCAAAAAACGACATTAACACAAATACATCAACAATTTGGGGGCGAGAGAATGCATCGTACCCCACTTTGGCGGTCATGGCCCCCAGATCCCTCTGCTACGAGACTAAGGTTGGAATGCAGTAGATATGTTTGAAAGCATGAATGCAGAAATTTTTAGGTTCACAGTGCTGTGCTATTGATAGTGATGGCAGGGATGATTTAGTCTACTGCCATTCAGATGATTCGGTACCGGGCCCAGGAATACTCCAAAAATGAAATTTTGACTGAAAAAGTGATTTAACAATTAACAGACAAATTGCAACCCAGAATAAAATTCATATATAACTTAAAATACTGAGAATATTCAAAGAAAAAGCAAGCAGTGACTTAATATTGTCAGCTGTGACAACAATTATGAAAAAAAAGCAGCAGGTGGATGCAGAAATAATTTTAGGTAGAAATATTAAAATTGTTCCCACTGCCTGGAGGTTAGGTTACTCTAAGCTAGGCCAGTCCCCAAAAGTAAACTTGCGAATTGTTGTGTCACCCAACCAACAGCATAAAAGTAGTGAAGTCTACACAGCATACACCACAAGTTACAATTAAAAACTAGACACAGGATATGAAGTCATAACAGATAAATAAAACACCTAAAACAGACCTGCTACCAAAATAAACGTAGTCATCCTACCGCTATTTTAATTTGGCATTAAGAGAGTGACAATAAACGAAAAAACGACCAAAAACTACAAACTGCAGCAAAGTGCTAGCTGTTCTCAGCCTGTTGATGTAAATTATCAAAATACAAATGAATGACTAGTTACAGAATCGACTTCAATCGAGTACGGAAGTACAAACAACCCAGCCATTACAATTTCACTTAGCAGTGATTCCACTGAGTTAAAGCCGCCAGCTTAATGAAAAGTCAACAGTTAATTTACAAATTTCAGCAGCAAGAATCCAAGGTATAACAAACTTACTGAGTAACTGTAAGAACACGAATCTTTACATAAACTGGATAAAATACTTGCAATATTTAGTTTTTGTAACAAAATGTATAAACAGACTATAGTTGGCCGAGGACTTAAAATGCAAACAAAAAGATGATACCTTCTATTATGTATTATACTTAAACATGATCTATCCCACTCTTCCCAGATATTTCTAACATGTCACAGACGACTATAAAATGCGCAAGATGGATAGAAAACTAGACCAAAAAACTTGAGTAAAAGCAAAAAGGACCAATGTAACGGATATGCTGAGGATATTAAAAAATCTTTAAAACTTATTATGACGAATAAGTATGCACACTATCAGTTGGTCATGTTACTGGGAAAACATGTTCCTGATACTATCTGCAACAAAACAACACTACAACGACAGAATGACAGAATGCAGAAACTTAACTGCAACCGAGTTCACTTGCCTCGACAATCAACTGAAAAATCAATCACACTGCGACTGCTAACGTCACTCAACACTGGGAAACAGCACAAATGTGACAAAATGAATGTTGAATGCGGACACAAAATATGCTGCAAAATACGGACACAAAACGTCGGTGAATTTATATACACGCAGAACAAAAATTGCGACTAACTTCCGTACTTCGCTTTAAGCAACAAGCAACCGATGCACATACCGGTAACGCAATACTGTTCCTGTGCACAGAGTAAAAACGCAACTCTCTATCAACAAATATAGTACAGCAAACGGCTGCCATGAACACTGATCTATGGTGTGGTCATAGATCCGTTCACAGCCAGATATGAGTAGTTCTTTCTGCTACATACAAAATAGACGAAACACTATGTGAACGTGCAATGTGCAAATGTACGTTAATCACTTATAAGTAACGCAATAAGTTATACATTCACTGAAGAACCGGGGCGGCGGCACACTTTAAAAAGTGCTAAGGGCATGCTTCAAGCCAGGAGTGGGGTCTGCCCCACTGGGGTCCCACGGCAAATCCCCACTGTGATCTGGAGACTTCTTCCCCGGCAGCTGAAGCATTTGCTGCATTTCTGTCGCAATTAAAGCGGTTACCTGGACAAATAATCTAAAATCCCAACATAAAACACGGTCTCTGGACTGTAGACATACCCTAATTGTGCACATTTGGCATAGTTTTGCTGTTTCTGGCCCTAGGTGCTGAACGGTCTGAAATTGGCGTCACTGTCAATACGACAGTTTTGTCGTCAGCTCAAGACAGTTCTTTTTCGCTACCCGGTATGGCTACACATAAGTGCAACTGTCATAAAGTCTTTTATAAGACTGCGTGGACACACAAAAATACTGTTTACTAACTAATTAACTAAATAACTAACTATATTGTGTGCAAAAAGTGCTCTGGCCAAATCCATTAATGGCCACATCGCACCTAAGATTCCTATGGCGCCACAGTGGCCATTTCTGTGACGCCGCCCCTGCTGTCGAAACACAGAACGCAAAAGCAGTCAAATAATATGCAGGTAACCAGACTGATTGCCAAAATGAAGAGTGTATGCTAATTACCAGATTACCACTCTGTTTTTCTGCACCCCTTACAGATATTCTATAACTTCTCTTAACTTCAAACAGCACTCCTAGTCACGGACAGGAAACACTCCCTAGTATAGTAATTAATTCTGGTAGTGCCCAGCACTGCAGCTCACGAAGCTTTAAGCAGAGCTTGCCAGCTTGTGTAATATGGAGACCAGTCAACTGTTACTAGACGGGTGGCAAATTGTACAGCTCTGCGCACTACCAGCATATCATAACTGTTCTTCGACCAGTGATGGTCGTCTTACACAAAAATTCATATAACATTTATACCGTAAAATATGTTCTTTTCATGTCCAAATGCACCAAAATGAGCGTTTGCCGGGTTCCATCAAGACTCTCTATGGCTAGCTAAGTGCTACACAAAGCCCTAGCTTGATTGGGGGAAAGGCAAAGACGGAGTAAAGACTAGAGGAGGGAATACAACCCACCTTCTTGCCTTCAACCCTACACAACAAATCCCTGAAAAAGCCTGTAACCACCCATGAGGCAATAACGCAACGTCTGTATCCAGCAACCAGGTAAGATCTAATCGTGACATATCGTCCACGTTTCTAAATAACTGCAGCAGGTTCAGTAACGTAAACCAACAAACAAACTTCTTACACTACTTTCTCACAGCGTGAACCACCCGTTCACTGTAACGACAAAACATTTTCACACATTCACATACCGGAAATCTACACGACTCAACGTTTTCTACACATTGTACAAATAACAATGTCGATCACTTCACTTTCTTTCGTTTGGTGGAATGCTTACCGTGACAGCACCACAAACATGGAAAACATCTTCTACATTGTCACTGTCGACCATGAAAAGTGTGACTTTTATTTTTAGGATAACTGTGGTATATGTGGACTGATTTTAATAATTTCGATCACTGCTGCATTCAGTGATAAACTGAGGAGGAAGATGGTATAAAACGCACCATCTCCCCTTATAGCTGTTGCTGAACTACCACAAATGAGCAACGATACATCTTTACAGCAGTTTTTCAACTCAAAAGTGGTGAAAAAATCATTTATTAACAGTAAATATCTACCGGAGATAGTAAGTTCTTGTTCACACGTGTATGCAGATTAATTTACAGCATGTGCTCAAAATGTACGCCCTCAGCACGCACGCATGCATACACGAGCAGCAGTGTGTCAACCGATGCGCTGATGACCTGCTGTTCAATGCTCTGCCAAGCGTTTAGAGGGCACCATCATCATAGAATACTGCACTGACATCAACACTCAGAAAGAAATAAGTTAAAAATAAATCTATCAAACAAAAATGGCGCTAGTTTATCATCCTAAACAGGCTAAACTGAAATTAATGTTTGACGCTGTGCACACTATTCTGGCCAATACACGTATGAATGAAAATTTGTACAGCTGATCATCACATTTCACAAGGGAGGTCTATTGGGGCAAGAGATTTCAGGTGAGGTGGTAACATTTATGCAAAATTTGAATGTTTGCCTCTTCTACAGTTTATCTCAGAATGCAAAAGTGAAAAAAAAATATTAAAATCGGTCTACACTTACCAAAATCCTCAAAAAATAAATACAGCCCACAGTGTAGTGATGGTACTGCATGCAAACAAGTACGGTGCAGAACAAAATGTTGGAGGTACTGCGCTGTACCTATTGGCGGCTGCTGACTGTTAGCAATCAATACGTCTTAGGCATTTTTCTAAATAAATCCACAAGCAAAAGACCACAACTAACGTGAATCATTTAACAAAAAACCTGCATGATTTCACAGACGGAACCCAGGTACGCCAGGTAAAAGACTGCTGAATTAACTAATGAGATGCAGCTTTTTCTCTCAACGTTAATCACTGATTTCACACACTGAACAATTTGTTCACTTGTGCTTTAACATACCCACCATGCCACGCATGCACGTGCGGAAAGAAAAATAAGCGTATCACTGTTTGGTGAAATGTACATGGTGATTCATAATTAGCAGAACCCTTTAGTTATTATTGTGTAATTAATAGTAATCGGCAGAATTTTACGAAACTTTGGCTAGTTGCGCCACATGCACTTTGCCACATTGAAAGTAGGAAATATTTCCCACCATAACTTCAAGATGGACACACTGTACTGTGTTATAAAATATCGTGGCCATGTGAAGACTAAAGCACGTCGGGCACATTATTGAAACAAAAGGCAAAATTCAACAAATGTAAGGTAAAGCCTCACATGCACATAATGATAAACAGAATATATGCATGTTAATCAGAGTTTATTAGGACAGGCTGTGTTCAAAGTAGCCGCCTTTTGCCTTGGTGCAGGCGAGAAGACGAGTTCGCCACTTCTTCCGTGAAAACCATAGCAAAAATTGCAACATAAACACAACGTAATAAATTACGCCACGCTGACGCAGTAATTACAAGGTAAAGGTCGCACAGTGACAGTCATTTATCAGCAAATTGTGTGTTATAATCAGAACGACAAAAAGTTAAAATTTTACACAGAAATGACGTTTATTAGCAGAGCTATACCGATTTAAGCAAAGGGTTCCGCTACTTATGAATCACCATGTACTAACGTACTGGTTATATATTCCATTTTAAAGCAGAGAAGCTGTGAGGTGGTAACATTTATGCAAAGATCTTGCAAGATCTTCTGAGGGTTACACTGAAACGCATGCTGGACCAAACTGATACAGCCTCAGCACAGCTCAGCTGCCAAGACAAAGATAATTAAGGTAAAACACTTCAACATTTGACACTTAACCACCGTCTTGCAAGCAAATGACAACATCTTCATATTCTTATGAACTTGACGTTAGCATAAACAGCCAACAATTTCAAACAGAACGCTACTACAACGCATTAGACAAAATCAAACATCATGCGTAACAAGCACTTTGGCTTGTATATCACACACCCAACTGCAACTGCCGTATGACTAATTAAATACATGTATGCAAGACTTGTTAGATATATTACATAACGAGTTTGCTGTATGCATGACTGCTGTGGTGGTGTGTTCACAGTGGCAATGTTCTGTGATAAGTCAGCAAAACTCTCGAGCACAGCGTCTATTCCCGGCTAGTGGATGCGATCCCCAAACAGTTTAGCTCTCCACCCCCAACAATCAACAGCTGTTTCACTTAACCACTTTTGTCACGGGACAAGATCAGAAACGCGCTGGTGGAACCAGCTTTCCAAAATGTGAAAAACAACGCACATTTAGTTATGTACGGTAATAGTGTAAATGACAAAATCATAAAATCATCACCGACTTCCAACACAAAGAATTATTAATTTTCTCAACTGAAATGTATAACAAAATTAACAAGCAACAGCCAAAGTAATTTGGCAATAGGCGGCATCGCTGTGAACTGGGAGTACTGACTCCAAAAATCTCCCCTTCCCTGAAGGGACTGGGGTCTCTGTGTAATAGAAGGTTATTTGGGACCACGAGTCTGCCTGCCAAATGGCATCTCATTCCATCCAACGGCTTTAGCAGGGTGCACGAGTGTCACAGATGGACACACAGACGGACAGAGGGACATACAGACCACACTACGGTTACATCTGTCGCAGTAGAAAGAATCGCTTTCAATGATGCCACCTAAAAGGGGCAGAAACCGGTCTGTATCGCCACTGAAATACATTTCATAAGCTTCAGTTTTCTTCCCCAGCCCCTCCCCGAGACTTTTGACGCATGCTGCATCCATGTGTATGCCTGTAGACGCCCATGCAGTCAAGGATGAACGGGCGCAAGTGCTCTTAGATTGACACAAGTCAACGCATCTCAATCAGTCCGTCACGAGCGGCCGTCAGCCGCAGCAGTCAGTCACGGCAGATCATGACAGCACAGAGCGACAGAGAAAATTGAGCTATTGCATGAAGAAGTCCTGGTGAGACGAGTCCGGCGGCGTCTCTTTCTCGAACCGCTTCGCTTCTTCCTGCATACTCTGTTTTATCTTGAGGATTTCAGCCGACTCATTGTGACTCTATGCAGACACACACATACACACACAGGCTCTCATTTTTCTGTTTCACCTGCCTATTAGGGGTGTGCGGAACCGGATGAAAATGTCGGATATCGGTTTCTAAAAAACCGAATTGAACCGAACCGACCTCAAAATTTAAAAACCGAAAACTCGATTTCCAGGTTCAGCTGTTAAAAACCGACTTTGGCGGTTTGGGGACCGGTTTTTCATGTTGTCTCATTCACAGTTCATCTTGCAGCATGATAGGATCAACAGCCAAAGTATTTACCTTCATGCCGTATCTCTGCAATTCTAGTTCTAAGTCACTTCGGCTGACAATTAGTTCGATCAATTCAGCACGGAAGTTCCGTCACTTCTACAGTCGTACCATAGAGGCGTAAAAATGAAAGACGACATCGACATCGACAGATGAATGTAGGCCTAACCGAACCGAAAAAAGCGAAACCACAGTTAATTTTGTAAAACTGAAACCGAACCAAAAACTGCAGTTTTTTTGCAAAACCGAACCGAAAACCAAACCAAAGTCATTTTTGCCAACCGCACACCCCTATTGCCTATCTTTCGCAGTCACTCCCAGGTGAGGCCGGTCCACAGAAGTCAACTTGTCGGAACTGTTCTGGCAGTACTGTACTTTCACAGGCCGGACGCCATTCCTGTCGCCCAACCAACAGCGTCAGCACTGACGGATGCACAAACGCAAATGTGCCTTTGCGCAACCAGCCACAGCAGCATCATGTGCGATGCTTATCAAGGGTTGTGGGCTTAGCCCATAGATTTTCTACATCCGACAGCAGTAGGCTTAACTATGTGGCCCCATATTTCTCAGGATTTTGAGAAGATTAGATTGTGAAATGTAAATTAAACAGCAGAGAAGAGTTTTGGCCTGGTAGTGGGAGAAGACAGGTCTGAAAAAGGAAGAAAAGAGGATGGAGTGGCATGCTTAAGACCCACTCTCAAAATTCTATACCGAGCGGCGCCCATGAACACCGTTGTTATAGGCCAGATAACTTTCTTGAAGCCAACCAACACCACAGCACCGAATGCTTTATTTCTAAAGCAAGGAAATTATTACAAACCAAAACCAACACATATTTCACATACCGCTGTAATTGTGCTACATTAAAATGTGTGCAAATTTTTCGTTTTTTTTTCGTTTTGTGAATTTCTCACAATATCAATTCATAACATGCTCAACTGAACGACAACATACGGGATTAATGCCATCTTGATAGTGTAGACCGCTGTAGTTGGACATTTCTGTGGTGCCCGGAGTAGCATCGTCGCGTGGTGTTCCCGTACTCGTGTGAGGCGAGTTCTTTAAACTGTCAACGAGACGATCATCTGCACACGACAGAATCACGTCAGTTGTACTAACGACATACAGTCAATAAACTTCTACAAGTCGACCCGTCTCAATGTGGTTTGTGGTTTCTTGCACAAGTTTTTGGACTGGGAAGGCGGGTCCCAAAAAGCCACTCTAGTTGTTGCTGTTCTTGTTGTTCTTGTTATCAGTTCTCTAAAAATCTCTAAGGCTTTCTTAACACACAGCACAGCACAGCACAACGAAACTTTGCATACACATCCGTGCTCCTATTCCCTACAGATCTATCGTCTCAGATTTTAAAATTAATTTTTAATTAATGAGTAATTAGTTAGTTAATTAGCACAGACCCGGAAGGGAGTGCACGCAACAGCTGTAACAGAAAGCCAAAGCATGCCCACTGGTCAGCTCAGCATGCGTACAATGGCCAGCTGTTACAACTGTTGCATGCACTCCCTTCCAGGTCCATAGTACCTTTCGTACTTGTTTTTTCTACAAGTGTCTTGCACTGAATAGAACACAGCTCTATTCTGTGCAAAAACCACTAGGTACGTCACCAAAGTTGAGAGGTCTGACTGGTCAGCTGTGTTTGCTGTGAAAGATTCTTGTACAAAACTTGCATAAACTTGCATCAGAATGATACGAGAAACTTGTGCATATTTCTCGTATAAGCTTCTTGACTCTATCCAGCACTACCCAATTTTCTCTGCTTTCTCTCAGTTAAACCATCATTTTGAATACTTAATTAATTATCTCCCAAAAGTTGTACATATCTTCTCAATTTCGCTAGCTATGTATAATGATCATTTAATAAAAAACGATAACCATTCACTCGCTGTTTCTCTCACAGACAGATTTCTTATTCTCATCAGTTTTCTTTGTAGTCGCTTTATCAATAATCTTCAGCTTTATCAGTGCAGCAGATTAAGATACCTAACTAATAACTATCTACACCGGGTCTCAGTAAAAAAAGGCCCAAAACGGTCAAAGACAGACAATTTCTAACAGAAGAAAACTACATAATAAGAATAAATGAATGCAGTGCATCTTCAAAAGACAGTGTAGCAAATAAATTCTCACATCCTTTAGTCCAATGATCATTACCGACGGGTAAACCATCTCGGTATGTAACCAGTCACCCAGGTCAACTCAGCCTGGCCATCCCTCCGTGGGTAGGCGCAATGAGAACCAGCGAAAGCTGGGGAGTAAACGGGCACACCACGCGATACACTAGTCCCGTATCCGTGGTCTCGCAGTGTAAGCTGGTGTCTGGCTGAGGGCTAAGGAAACAGAGATCAGCGCCACCCTATGGGCCTTGTGGCTCAGGAAAGACTTTACTATTTTTACTTAGTAGAAGTTTCGAGTGTTATGTGATGATTACATCAATTAACCTGTGATGACGAAACTGCAAAACTAAGATGGGATTTACCACGCCAAGACCAGCGAGAACAACACCAATCTATTCAAGACCAAGAACACATTCTTCAGTCTCAAGACCAAGACCCTTGGCCTTGAGACCACGTCACTGGTTATTAGGTTGAAATATGCCACACAGATAAATATATGTGCTGTCATTGGCTCTCGTCTGGACTACTGTATAACTCTGTTTTATGGCATGTCACTAAAAAACTTTGATAAGCTTCAGTGCGTCCAGAACTGTGCAGCACGGATCGTCTGTGGCGTTGGACGACGGCAGCTACGTCATAGCCTATAAATTTATAAATTATATTACTTACTTATATTAATTACTTACTTACTTACTTAATGTATATACACTGCCTTCAATGCACTGACAATATTGGTTCACATTACGAAGAGCTTTCCGCTTGCAAAAATGCAATTACGAAGTTTTCCTACAGAAGCTTCAGTTAACTTGGTATAGCATGCTGTATACAGAGGAAAACTGGCCAATTACAGATGAACTGAGACAGTGTGTGTACTGACTGTGTATATACTGGCCATTCAGAGTGCTGTGAGATGCATCCGGGCCTATTTGTGTCATGTTTCCACTGCCATTCGGACCACTGCCCATCGGATATTGCTGAACACAAACAAAACAGAGCATCATAAGACTAATGATACTACGCTAAAAGCTGAGAGTCGTATTACAATTCTGTTCTACATACAGTTGTAAATAAAGTGACTTTTGAACACATTCAGTCACTGTGTAGTATCATGTGCAAACAGTGAATTTTCTGTCAGAGCTACATAGCTGTTCACTGGACTCGTACACTGAATTATATTACGTGTGGTCAGAGATAAGTATGAGTACTTAACAACCTGGCAACAACTAATTTCATGCAACAACCACATTTACTCTAATATCAAACTGTTAATGACAATCACTGAAACAGGTCTTCAGTTTCTGAGGCTGTTCAATGGCGACAGAAAGAGCATCCAGCCTGCATCCAGACTGTAAAAGTTCTGCTTCAACAATTCCAAAAGTTCGCTGCCTAACCACGGAGTAACTCCAGAAAAACTGTCTGACTAAACAAACACCGAAAGCTGTTGTTGCAGAGCACTGATGTAAACATAATGCAATCACATTAAGATATTTGATCCATACCGTGGAACCACTGCTGTCCTTATAACAACAGAGTACCCAATCATTAAAATCAATTCATGGACACACACATCTGAGATGCATATTTATAACTTGGAGACTGCAGAATAACATTAAAATCAGTTGTTAACTATGTTATGCAAATAAATAATACAGTATTGCATCTTTACTATAAACTTTTAACTCGCTATAAACTTTTGTATTACACTTAAAAATCAGTACAGCAGAGAATTATTTGAGTCCATTATACAGGTTGATGTGAAACATGTCATATGTCATAAATGGGAGCTTAAAGGTAGGTTTTCACCTGCCAGCCAACTTTAACATGTTTCAGCTAATACTTTGCATTTCACTGTAGCTATTAAAAACAAGCCTTTTCACATCACGACGCCCTCCACCTGCAAGTATCGAGACGATGTGCCTGCAAGTGAACTACAGTGCTTCAGAAAAAGTTCACCCTTTTGGTTTTCACAATAACTCAGTCAGATGTTGACCGATTTTAATATTAATAATATTTCAATATTAATATTTATATTAATATTTATATTAATGTTAATAAATATTTAATAATATTTGGTACGAATATAGTTGAGTAAATTTGCAGCAAACTGTTGTATTCCTTTCATTACACAGTAAACAAATGCATGAATATTATGCACAATAAAACAGTAAAGTTTATTACGCAATTACGTCTCACGACGCAATGGAGAACGACGCAACACAAACAAGCGAAGTATCCAAATATCAGCTTATCAGCCAGCCTAAATAGACAAGTTCCAGTTGCAATTTTACGGCAAATGTTTGAAGTGACGGCCTCTCATTTCCACGCAACAACGCAGATGTTTGCGTCACTGATCAACAGCGTCGTCGACGATACTCTGCTGCAGACCGGACTGCT
>Ga0209679_1000639_pt1 | contig 13079 bp, 12 predicted proteins | sample WorMetHEROISLAND_4_FD_187408 | JGI IMG/M metagenome (GOLD analysis project Ga0209679, IMG submission 187408) | Marine gutless worms symbiont microbial communities from Max Planck institute for Marine Microbiology, Germany - Olavius sp. 2 HERON... ...
AAGGTATGGTTACACTAACAGGTGCCCAGATAGTCCACCGAGAACTGATACAATATAACCATGCAGTACAGTAAATAAAATAAAATAAAATAATGAAAATATTGCATTAAAGTACAATAATGACAACACAATACATTATTATGCCCAGCCCTATAGATAGGGTATCAAGCAATGACCTTTGACCATTCGACTTTGTAATTCTGCAGTTTGTGGGGAAATCTCCACCATGATTAAGCCGATACATTGCAATTACCAACTTGCCCATTCCAGCGGTTTCTGTCGAATATCTCCGTCAATTCTTAGTCGATTTAAACCAAATTTACAGGCATTAAGTAGTGTGCCACAAAACACGTCTCCGTGAATTTTTTCAGCTTCTTAGCTCAAGCGGTTTCAGAGCACGGTGCCGTCGCGACTTTTTTGTCATGGTGTGCGTCCCACGGTGTAGCGAATCCCTGGACTGCCTCACACTAGCATAATTTGGCTTGATTAACGTGTTTCCTGTACGAAGGAATGCCCGACGTCTAAAAATCGAAATATTTCTATCGTGGGCGTAGCCAGAGTTGAAAAACCTGAAAATTTCGCATTTTGACCCCATGCGCCCGCGCGGCAGCATATCCACATCAGCAATACATTTCAAAATTTCAAAAATGGTTTCAGCAGTTAGGGCAGATGCCACAGAAGTGCCCATGCCGAAGACAAAATCCTCTAGCACAAACGGTTTACCCGCTACAAGGCGGTAAAGTGCATCCACATTTTGAAAACAAAAAAAAATTTCGGAAAAAATTTTTTTGCTCCACTACCACCAGAAAAATATGCTGAATCCATTCGTGAAATCCGTTTTTAAATCCGTTGATAATTAACGGAGATATTTGCAATTTTGTGATCGCCGAGTCTGCTCTTTCCAATACGTCGAAACGCAGCATCTACAACTAGGCGCGTAGGCCGATACTTCGTACTGGGCTTGCCCTGTGCAGCTTTTTCTAGTTAAAAATAGTATGTCCATCATATCATTTCATTAGTTCTAGCAGATTTCGTGTCTGCGGCGTTGTGAATTCTAATAACCCGACTAATAATAATATATAATAATAACAACAGACTTTATTGCAATTGTAGACTAACCGCTACAACGCACGTTGACAACTTTTTGGAATGGCAAGACCGATTACGGTTGTCATGGCCGGGATTCTGTACACCAAAGTTGAACTTGCTGCGACTTCTCGTTTTTGAGTTGCAAGGTCTTGCGAGACACTCGCACAGGCTGAGTACCATGTGTAATACGGCCTCATGTAGACAAGGCAGTGTAATAATGCGATGAAGGCGAAGCATTTTACTACGAGTGCACATGAAAATCTCTGTTTGTGTAAAACTTATTTAAAACTAGGTCTTTACCTAGTCGTGTTTAAATAATTTCTATATTTTTACCAGTTATTGTTATGCCTCCGCCCGCCACCGTTAGGTGCGGCGGAGGCATTACGTTTTCGGGTTGTCCGTCCGTCCGTGCGTCCGTCCGCCCGTCTGTGAGCCAGGGCATGCGTCCTATTAGCACGTTATCTTACAAGCCAATGGACGGAATTTCACCAAACTTTGGTTGATGATGTAGTTGGAGGTACAGATGAATGATTAGCTTTTGAAGGTCGAGGGTCAAAGTCAAGGTCGAGGTCACAGCTAAGTCAAATATTTGAGTGAGTTATTGCTGTGGGCGGAGGCATATGCATCGAGTCTATCTATATTCAAATTTTCGTATGTATTTCGAAACAGAGTACTAATGGCTGTTCAGGGCCATCCAAGGGCGTTGATTTTGCTACCAATCGAAAGCGCTTATGCAACTTCCTATTAGTCATCAATAGTAACTTTGGTCGTATCTTGCTTCGTTTCAGAGATACTGCAGGTTTTCTGCTGAAAACAGCGACCCGACCTCTATTCGACCCGAATTTTGCGGGTGTTGTGTTTGGACTAGATTGCTGATATTGAGGCTTCGAGGAGCGAAGACACTAAGCTAATTACAGGTGTACTTATTTTCGAAGTAACCCAACTTATATAACCACGGTACCTCAACGTTACAGACGGACAGACAAACAGACGGACCGGCAGACGGACGACCTATTGTAGCAATAGTGCGCGATGCGCTAATAAAAATGTTGCAAGAATGGTTATTTTACATGTGACCACGGCCTTATTGTCATTTATATCAAATTTCTTTGTCTGGCATTTTCAGCGCCTCTGTGTTCGTTTAGGCCCGACACGCCCGTCGAATGTGCAAACAAGCCTACGTGATGAATGTATCATATACAGTCGAGGTAGGGCTTCTATAGTTGAACAGCAGCTACGACAGGTAACAACCGATGCATGTTATCCGATACCTGGCAAGGCTGACTTACAGCAATAACAGAGCAGCATGATGCCATGATGACTCAGTTTATGCACTTATGTGCGCTTATCACCTGACTCGTTCCCATATACACACAACATTAATATTACCAACATAAAGCAGTAATTAAAAGTCATATTTCCGTCAACTTCATATCGCACAAGAATGACGTTTGCTGATTCAGCTTTGTGAAATTAGACAGTGCTGCTTCACTTATAAAAAAAAACAAAATTATGCCTGGGATGCCTGGGATGCTGAAAACGCGAGAGTGGAAAAACCGGAAGTGGAAAACGTGGCACCAGAATGCAGGGGTGGATAACGTGGGAGTGGATCTGGCTGTGGGATGTCCTGTTTGCCGTACTGACATAGGCCTAACAATGGTTATGCGCATTTTTCGTAGACTGCTGCAGTGACATTAAGTAGGCGTATTGGGTTCTGTGTTAACAGACAGACGTGGTGATATCTTGCATCGATAGTTCCTCCGCTCTGCTGTAAAGTACTTCATTACGTAGTTTGGGTTTATGTAAATAGGTTTTTTTGTGTCGCAGAGTGCTTCTTTTCATTCTGTAGTACGACCATTTGATATAACAGAGTAGTTTGTGTCTGAATATAAATACGTCAGTTAAGTTGAGTAACCCTTATTCCGGCAACGGGGGAGGGTGAAATGGCCCCCAGTGCGGTTTCTGCCGAAAATTGCCTATAAAGCAATGGACTGACACAGCTATTTTTGTGACATTGTAACAGACATCTTGGGCTTTCCGATGCAACTGAGTATATCATTATATCTACTTCCGGTTTGGAACTAACGTCCACGTGACTGGGTTTGCAACTACCAGCATTGTACGCCTATGAAGCAAAGATATAAACTTCACAGATGTGATATTTTTGAATGCTAGAGACTGAAAATGTCACAGCCGAATAAATCTGAAGTACGTATTACTGTAATACTAGCCGGTAATCAAAGTTTTCAACCACTCCAAACTCAAAGAAAGTGTCCACAAATAAGGGTATTGTCCATAAATAAATGTGACATTGACGAACAGCCAGAAATAGCGATATGGCCACCAAACTTCGACCATGGCGAGCCCGAATAAAGTGTCGCCAAGTGATTGCGACAATGACTGACAACCGGAAATGGCAATATAAACATTTTGGGCGCTAATCTTGCAATTTTTGGTAGTCGATCGTTGTCGCAATCATTTCGCTAAATTTTATCGAGCTCACGCGTCATCATCGAAAATCCCGAATTTGGCGTTGGAACTTCGATGCTATCTGTCAGAGTTCCAGAGATGCAATTATTTCCGGTTTTGGGTGCCATATCGATATTTCCGGTTGTCGCTGACGGTTGTATACACTTGCCAACACTATTTTCCACCTATGGAGGTTTGCCGTGCTCGGTGTCGAGCGTAGGCGGCTTCACGAATGAAGTGCTCATGAAAGAGTTGGGGGTCACGTGAAGAGTAAGTTTTTCATCCTTTTCTCTTCGACCGTCTGAGCATGCCTGGCTGCTGTGACGAGATCCCACCCCGTCACAGCCATGTCCTGCGCTGATTCACCCCCGCCGCATTGCCCTTCCAATGCGGCGGGTTCCGCTCTGGGCGGCGCTGAGCCATCTCTGGGACCATCTCGGCGCACTGCCTAATCAGTGCGCCGATTGCCGTTCGTTGACGGCGCCGAAACCATTACTGATACCGCTCCGGTACATTGCCTATTCAGTGTACCGAGTTGCCACTGGGGCCCGGTTCCTCGCTGTGTCCTTCTCGGCGCATTGCCTTTTCAATGCGCCCGCGCCGTACGCCGATCAGGCGGCGCCCTAGCCATCGCTGAGACTGTTCCGGAGCATTGCCCTGTCAATGCCCGGGTTGCCGTGTGGCACCTGTTGCCTTCGCTATCACCCTATACTGTAGGAGGGCCCTAGGCCTACGATAATGTTTATGATAGCTCGCTAAAATAAAATTCGGCAACATTCTGATTCAGAAAAACTTACTTCAAAAGCACACATCACTATTAGCACTCTCTAATATTGCATCCGGTAACGTGATAGGCATGCACATGTCAAACTGAGAACTCTATAACCAAAATACGAAATCAACTTTAGCAAAGTTATAGTGCTGTTTCGACCACAGAAGACTTCAGTTTTTAACTTTTTGTGAAAGAAAACCGTTCATCTACACTGATATTTTACATAATCAATTTGAGACAATTAAAATTTACAATTAAATTACAAATTCAGCAATTGCTTAACCCATTAATCGACGATTAATCATGAGCATTAATCGATTAATCAACGATTAATCGTATCGATTAATCGCAAGCCTGCATCGATTAATCGCCGGCGGACGTTTAATCGATTTTAATCGACGATTCGATTAATCGATTAAAAGCCCTAGCAATTCTAATTCAAAGTCCACTTGTTCTGTGTCAAATTGGGCGGAGCCTGGCCGTGTGTGTTTGATGTGACCTTTGCAACGCTTGTGAAAAGGGGTTGCCCTCTGTGTCCAGAGGCAGCAGCATAGCAGATACATTTTTAGACGATCAGATTGATACTTTCCAATGCCGGACATGCCAAGGATGTGCCTTTCCTGGTGAGTTTTGGCATGGTACCATTTTCGAGTTATACTCCATTTCCCATGAGATACCATACATGTGAAAATATCTTTCAGCCTCATTACAATATCGGCGTCACCGACAGCAGTGCGACCATGTTGAATTGAGACATTGGACTTTGTTTAATGGCTGAGATGCCTAAAATGTGATTTCTGGTCGAGCTGCTGAAGGCAATTACAGTAAGTCTGTAGATCATACTACAAAATGAAATTTTTTATTGCATTGGTTTTCACTATAGAGGTATCTTTTTGAATTTAGCATTCAGAATCACGACTTGGCCCCACAACTGCTGCAGAAAACCGTGTATGGATTTCAAAATTATAGATAGTTCAATTTGGTTAAGTTGTTTGAAAACTGAAACTGAGCTGACTTAGTTTTCTGTGCATCCTTACTGTTTTTTTGTGTAAAACAAGTTAAAGTGCCATGTGATGATTCTTGTGATTTAATTAAACAGTTAATTGCTGTAATTAATTGTCTGATTTGTTGCATTACAATGTTGTAGAGGAGGCTCTGGTTATGGTGGACATACAGATAATTATGGCTATGCTCCATCTCCTCCAATGCATTCGTCATATCCAGGCGGCAGTGCTGCTGTAAGTTGAGGCTTGTCTTTTCAATAGTGAATATGTGGATTGCAGAAAGTTGCACAAGTGATGTCTTAAATGCAGTCTTCAGATGATGTTGATTAAGTTTAAGAAAACTCTTGTTTAGCTTACGTGTAGTATCTATGTGAAATTGCTTACTGCGGAGCATTGTTGATTTCCTGTTGGTATATTTTAGCCGTACAGTGCTGGACCAAAACCTTATGGTGATGCTTATAACTCAGTCGGTTCCATTACGTCGCACACTGCTTCGATCTCCATTGGGTTAGTGTCTGCTGTAATGGTACAGATACTCAGCTTAGCACTTTGTGTGTGTAAATAAATTGCTGGTGAACAGAGTAGACATTCACCAGTGGCTGTTTTCTAATTCATTGCTGTTAAGTAAAGTAAGAGTGCTTCTAAGGCGCAGTTAAAGCAGGTCACACAGCTGATGATTGGAGATGAATTAAGTAATACTAAATGTTGTATTAGCTAACTTACCTCTAATCTCTTTGAATTTAAATCCTGCCATAATATATTGTTGTTATTCTGGTTATGGTTGATTAATGTTGTTGTTGAATTCATAAATTGTAAAGTTTGTCTAATAACGTTATTATCAATTATTTTAATTATTTTTTGTATTTTTATTATTGCAACATCAAAATTTTTTATTTGCTTGTAATATATGGCACAATGTGTATTTTGATTGGTTAATTAATTAACTTGTGAGGTGAGAATAGCAATTTTATTTTGTCTATAAATTGTCATGGTGACCACTCTCCCTTGAAAGTTCTTGAAAGTTTTTCCGTTTTTCAAGGCCCTGGAAAGTCCTTGAAAACAGATTTGATGCTTGAAAGTTTTTGAATTTAGCTTAAGAGGTGTTTGAAAGTGCTTTAATTCCAAAACAGTCAATAATCCCCAGGTACTTTTACTGTTTGCAAAATGTTGATGGAAATAAGCTGTGACTGAGATTTGTGCTGCGTCTCCAGCTGCATAACTATTATAGTTATTATTAATATATGATGCCAACGAAATAATTTTGGAAAACGGTCATGATGGTGTTTGAAAGTCCTTGAAAAGCCCTTGATTTATATTCCGCCAAAACAATGGCCATGTTGAACTGTAGATAGCAACAGTGCACCAAGTTTACTTTTGAGGACCAATAGTTTACTTTTGGGGACTGGTTTAATTTGTTGTTACTGCAGAAAAATAAGCCTGCTAGACGAAAGCTGAAAGAATATAGATTATAGATCTAGACTTTTCCTTCATTCTTTTGGCATTGTTGTTTTGGCATAAAGTGGGCTGATGAAACAAAAGCTGACAGAACGAGTATAGATAGATCTGTCAGCAGAATGTTGTTGAGAACAGAGATAGTTGATCATTTCCTTGTGGCCTGCTTTGTTATTACAGGTCACCTCACTCAGGTACAGTTGATTCTGATACTCAAGGCATGGTGCATGCTGCTGAGTTGTCGTTGCATGGTGATGCTGCCGGTGTGGCTGTTGCTGATGCTGAAGTTGAACCTTCAGCTTCTGCGGCACTAAACCCTCAGCCACGTACTCAGTCTGATGTGCCTCCCGTTTCGTCGTCAGTTGCCACACAGAGTGCTGTGTACGAGGAACCCGGTGAAGACGGCCGTCCAGTCTACCGCGGATTTCAAGACCCGCAGTCACAGTCTCAGACGTTTAAAAATCTTCAGAGCATAATAGCAGCTGGTGAAGGTAAAAAGACACAGCCAGTAGGGCCTGTTTGGAGAGATAAGTATATATCATGAGATGCATAGAATACAAGTCACTGCTGCAGAACTGAGTCACCACTTCAGTGAAGATCAGAGTACCACAATATGTGAAGTATGTGTAATGGGCCACTTGACCAGGCACTGAAATAAATGGCTTACGTTTGCATGACGTGATTAGATAGGAGCATGTCTTTGTGCTGGTGATGATTTGGTGCATGCTACATAAGCCAATTGTAATATCGTGAGCTTCACAGTTTAGCGTAAATAATGATCTCTCCTTTGGTGTATTGATGATTTATATATAAACTTCACTAATGTGTCATTTTGTCAGGCTGTTATGTATTGTGGTACAAGTGTGTGCTATGCGTGTTGGGAGCATGATGACAGTCATTTATTGGCTTTAATAATTTGTAGCATTTTAGAGTAAAAATAGTGTGTACATATCAAGACAGTACACACACATGCACAACTGTTTCTGCCGCTGTTTTTGTGCCTCCATCAGTGTAGTGGCCGGAGATATTCAGGCTGTTTGTGAGTTTGTTTGTGAGTCTGTGAGTGTGTCTCAAACACTAATGCAATATCTTGAAAAATATTGGACATATATTCACCAAACTTTCAGCACTGGTGCATATTGGAAATTTGGGACAAGGGTGAATGACGTGAAGTGGAGCTTTATATAGCATATAGATAATGATGGAATATTGTATTTCTGATAGGATTTAAGGTCTCTGCTTATGTGAAATGTCATCACATTCTGTGTATTGTGAATGTTAAGTACTCATTGAGTTCACGTGCTCAACTGTTCCCAGGTGATCTTGTGTGTGCAGTCTAAACGTGCTACTTTACCATTGAGTCAGATACCTGTACATGTCATTACAGTTTAATGTCCTAGTAACACCTGTGACTTTCTGGTTTGCTATGCATGTTTGGATCTGTGCATGTTTGTTGCTTATTTATTTTTCATTGCGGTTACTAACCTTGTGTGGTTCTGCATGGACCTCCTGCATGCTGTTGATTTGTTTGTTATGCATGTAGATGTCACAGCGTTATCAGTCAAGAGATCTTCATCCCCTGTTCAAACAGTTACCGCACCAACCACTGTAACTAAGTCTGCAGTTGCAACAAAGCCGATACCGGCACCAAAGCCACGGGAAGATAGTGAGTCTGTGGTGAAGTATGATACAACTGTGCGACAGGCTGATGTGGGGTAACTCTTAACTGTTGATATATTTTCTTAATAGATTATGTTAGTGGCAGACTGGATAAATAATGTCCATTCCATTATGCAGTAGTAATGTAGCACTGAGTTTACATGTGGAATGGATGCATTTTTAATAAGATGTTGTTAAGAGGAGTAACACGTGCATGTATGGTGTGATTTTAACGTTTTTTTGTGTCAGATTCTGTTGGCATTAATGTAACTCCATTAAATGGACAGCTGCAGTGAAATTCTGTAAATACTGTGTGTGTGTGTGTATATTTTAATTGTAGCCAAACAAGCTAAATAGCAGAAAAATAAAAAGACAGTAAAAAAACGCACAGTGAAAACATCGCAGAGAAGTACTAAATATTACGAAACTAAAACAACATACAGTATTAGCAGGTCTGGTACTTGCTGAGACCGTATAGGATATGAAAGATTGATACTTCTCAGTAGTACATTGCAGGTTGCAGTAGTCTTACTGCAGACTTAATTGCAGTTGTGTGCTTGCATCAGCAAAATGTGTCAACCTTGTATGATTAATTGATTATATATTACTTGGAAAGAAAATGTGCATTTTTTGTATTCTTCGATGCAGCTGAGATTTTTTTGTACACCGTTAGTCATAAAAAACGACATCAAACTCATCCATAACTTCGCCAGTTATTGAATGATTTTCAAAATTTTTTTACTGTTACACTCAGCAAGAAATTTGAAGTAAAATGGATATTAAAGATCTCACCAAACCTTAAATCCATCGCTACACTACTTTGTGAAATAGTATTTCTGAAAACTAGCGTGGTGTGTATACCAGCCATTACCGAGGCATTTTCTTGCTGAAATATGAACTCGCCAGAGACCTGACGCATGCCAGGCAGCAACTGTAACGACAAAAGCAAGGCACAGTAATGGGTTTCATCAGCCTTGACTCCCGGGTCAACAAGTATCAAACTGATGTAGCGTAATTTTGACATGCCGTCACAGCGATTGACAGAATGCAAAGAAGGCATTCTGCTCCAATGTTTTTACTCTTTGTTGCAGCAGCTGCACACAGTTAGTTGTCCTGTGAATTTTTGAGTACAGCTAATGTGAATACTTTTTATCACTGAACCAAATGAAGATAACATCACATTCAGCAACTGTTCTGAGCAGCCGTGTCTCACATGGCAGTTTGTTTCGGTCAGTTTTTTAGCAGGCGTCTGTTTGAAACACTTCAAACCAAGATTGCTGTAAAGAAAATGATCCATATGACCGCAGATTTTGCTGTTTGACATGTTGATGTTTTTACTCTTTGTTTTGTCTAGTCATAGTTGCTTAGTAGCAGCTCATCTACCACGGTCACATTCCTTAGCAGTGCGTGCACACTAGGTCTGCTGCTGCCGCTGTGCTTTCAATCGGTGCAGTTTTTGGAAACTAATATTTCACAAGGTAGTGTAGCAATGCCTTTGAGGTGTGGTGAGATCTGTAGTGATCGCTCTACTGCAAATTTCCTGCTGAGTGTAACAGCGAAAGAATTTTGAAACTGAACAATGTTTGGCAGAGATGTGGGTGAGAGTTTGGTGTCTTGTTTTTTTGACTCACGGTGTAGATAATATTTTCATTGCTGGTGTAATAAGACACGAATAGAGTAGGTTCTTGATGTAGATTTAGCTGTTAGTTATGTAACAGTGCCAGCGACAGAGCTTTTCTGTTGATTTCCTTACATAAAGTCTACAGATTCGTGCTGATAATATGCATAAAAAGAAGTGGATATTGATGAATTTCTGTCAAAACCGGGTATTGCAATAATGTGATAATGGATTCCAGCTGTGCTCACAGTAAACATATTTCTGTCTCAACAGTGTTGTTAGAAAGTTTTACTATGATAGCTTGGTGTCTAATTTGGCCGCTGAATTTTGGCATTTTCTTTATTTTCCTTTTTAGTTTTTCATAGGGTTTGAAAATGTGCTTAATACTACTATTGCTAGTATAGCATAAGGTGAGTATTAACGGAATATTCGTATGATCAAGTGATGAGTATCATTGATTGTCATAGCTGTTACAGAGCCATCTGTGCCGTGGGCCAGGTAATACAAACATGCTGAACTGTTGTTATCATTTGGCATGGTGTGGACAGCCTGTGTGCAATGCATGTAAACATAACTGTGTTTGTGTGTTGTGTTACTGACATCAAGTCGCGAAGATACAGTTGACGTTCAGACTGAACGTAAAACAATTGTAATTCCTTCTCGAAATCAGCCCAAATTGCCTGCCACCGACAACGCTCAAGATGTTAGTTCAACAGATGGTGGTAGCAAAACGACTTACCACCCATCAGAAACTTGTCGGCTGGTCCAGGAACAAGACTCCGGTGTCAGTCAGTCGAATGTTAGTCCGTTGACAGGAGTCGAGATAAAAACCAACCAGTCGAAAAGGCTGATGATGTTGGATCGTGCTCTGCCGTAAGTCAAACTATTAGGCAGTCAGCAATGATGCCGATATACTTTCAGTTGCTATGACAATACTGTTTCTGATTGTTTTGTCTAATCCTTCAGTATTTTGACATTCTTGTGTGGGCGACAGGAGGGTATCCAGCCTGTAATAAAGCCTGTTGTCTCCAGAGGTCATCCCTGGGGGACCAGCCTAATCTGGATTAAGTCAGGTAAAACAAAAATGGAATGTAATACAGCGTAATGTGTGTGTGTGTGATTCGCATATAATTTTGTCACTAAATGTAAGGTTTTCGTTTGTTTGTACAGTCAATTGGCTGACCTTTACCTTGTGTTTTGTTTGTTGTTTAACTGTATTTAGTTAGTTAATAGCATTGCTTTAACAGTTACTAACCATGTTCTGATTGATATTTAATATACATTGTCGACTGACATAGTTGCAGAGCTGAGCTCATTGTGCCATTAATGTGAGTTTATTGTTGATGCATGCCAGTGCGTGGTGTTGTGTGTTTGTGGTCCTTGTAGTAAGGACGATGTAATTGATGTCCCTGTTGAGCGAAAAACTATTGTCATTCCGTCAAACAAGTCACAGACAAGGTACCTGTTGTCATGGCGCCGTTGATGTACAATGTGTCCGGCTTTCTGCTGTAGCTGTTACTTAATTTATCAGTTGACAGCATCTGTTGGTAATTACTTTCGCCAAGGAGATTATGTTTTTGCCTGGGTTTGTTTGTCTGTCTGTCTCTCTGACTGTGAGCAGGATCACGCAGAAAGTTATGAATGAATTTTTGTGAAATTTTTGCAAGGGGTAGGCCTTGAAATAACAAATCGATTGTATTTTATGACTGATGTGAATCTGAATGCAGGAATTCTTTAACACTACAGTGGTGCCGTGTGTATATGAGATGGAAAATAACACTGTGTGAAATCATGCTGTGAGAACATCTGCACTGCATGTATGCGGTGGCAAAGCGATTTGGAAATCTGACTCTGAACGAGAAAAGCCCGTCTGAGATTTGTGCTCACGTCTTCATTTTGTGCAGGTGGATTCGGTTCAAAATTGCTCTTATAACATAAAAAAGTCCCAACTAACTGGCCACCTTAACCCAGGAACCTTCTAGCTGCACCCATACCGACCATCATGCAGTCTCTGTTCAACCAGTCAGAATCCTTTATGTATTCTGTCCTGTACTACTAATTTCAGCAGACATGACTTCCATTTTTTCGCACCTGCGGTTTGGAACAAATTACCCGCTGCTGTCAACGTATATGTCAAGTCTTTCATTTATGTTTTGTGCTGCTAGATCGCCAGTGTCTCAGCCAGCTCCTCATCCAGCTCCTCAGCCTGCTGCTGCAGCTGCACCAAGACCTGGCGCCTGGCAACCTCAGATACCAACAGGGCCGAGGAAGATGCGCGTTGGAAAGCCTGGAGAAGCTAAGAGTCTACCTGCAGTGTTTGGTGGAGCAAGGATTCCTCTGTGCAGTGCATGTGGAACAGCTATAAGGTGACAGAATATATCTTAATTAATGTTAATAGCGATGGACCTTTACTGTGAAATAATAAGAGCTTGTGAACAGCACTTGTGTTTCATATTTGACTTGGTACATGTTGATTATGCAGATTACCTCTTGTTACCTGAGTGTGGCTGTTGTCGTGAATGAAGTAACGATTTTTTAGACCAATTAAGATGCTGTCTATGATGACAGCAGGAACACGCTGAGGTTTTTGTCGCATAAGTGGCCGTTGATGCATTATATAGTGTTATATTTTATTATTGTTATATTGCATTATATGTGGTAGTGTGAGGTTTGTGTCTATCATTATATAATGGTCTGTATTTTGTGTCCCGTTTTCTTCTAGGTACCTTAAGTTCTGCAGCTAACAGAGTTGTCAGCTGAATACTGACTTCATGTTTGCATTACTAATATAAATTTTACTTACTTAGTATTTTCGCATATACGGTCTTTGTGCTGAAATACTATAAACAATGATGTGTTCATTCTGACAGTCAGTCAGTGTGACCATTTTAAGTGCTCAAGGGCTATGTGGCTGGAGACTGAGTTTGTTCTATAAGAGGAGGGTGGGTGGTCTCGCATTGTATGTACTGTGGGGTGGGTCTGTCTTTTCACGATGTAAATTAATCGTTGCTTGCAG
>Ga0209679_1000641_pt1 | contig 13051 bp, 13 predicted proteins | sample WorMetHEROISLAND_4_FD_187408 | JGI IMG/M metagenome (GOLD analysis project Ga0209679, IMG submission 187408) | Marine gutless worms symbiont microbial communities from Max Planck institute for Marine Microbiology, Germany - Olavius sp. 2 HERON... ...
CCATCGGGCCAACGGCGCCCTTCGAGATAGAGTCGCGCCGACTCCTGATCGGGGAAAATCTCGAAGAGAGGGAAGGTACTGATCGTGGATTTGCTCATGACGCACTCCCTCTTGCCACTCGGGATACGGTGACGAAATTGGTGGAGTCAAGTATATAAATCCCTTTGATAACCGATCTAACTGACGCGACTGGAGATCGGTTAGCTACCTCAAAACTGGAATAACCGCTTGTTCTAATGCAGTAATTTAAGGAGAGAAAGAATGTCAGAGTCCGGTAATCTAATGTCAGCCACCTTTATGCTGATCCTTATGGTTGGTCTGTGGATTGTTTTGCTGATTACGATGAGCGCGGGCATCAACATACCGTCTCCACTCGCGTCATCGGAGGGGAGGCACGGGGCTGCGCTAGTGTCGGAGCGTGTTGCAAAGACGCCCGTTAATGCCGGCTCGGCAGCAGCGGAAGAAGAGATAGCTGCGGATGAGTATCAGGTAATGGAGCAGATGTTGATGGATTATCCTCGGATGACCACGCTGTTCGAAGCCGCGATGGTAGATGGAAAAATCACGTATCAGGAAGCGGAAAACCTGCTCGCGCAAAAGGATGCCATCGAGAAAGAGCAGGCATCCGGAGCGCAAGAGTCCGCGCGCGATCGTCTGATGAAAACAATCGAAAAAATGCGTAATCAATAGTTTCTCAGAGCGTATTCGAGATCACTGCAAGAGGCGGAAATTTCCGCCTCTTTCTTTTTGTGAAATCCCTAAGCGGTTTCGCAAGCGGCGCGCCTTCTATCGTGTCCCCATCAGGAGACTGGTTCTCACGCTTTCTCATACACTCAGCCACTACGCAGCAACGAATACGAACGTTCCGGTGCGTTAAAACCCCACTCACGGTATTGATCTGAACCGTGTCTTGATCAACATATTTGTTTGATTTCCAACAATTGTTGCGCTATTCATTCTAGTATTCGGGTGTGTTCACTGCTTGGTTAACCGATAGCGAACGGTCGACCGAGCGTTTACCAAGGCGGCGGAGCGAGACGAGCGATGAGTTCAGTGCATGATTTTACGGTCAAGGATATCGACGGGAACGAGATGGCGCTGTCGCAGTATCAGGGCACAGTACTGTTGTTGGTCAACGTGGCCAGCAAATGTGGTCTAACGCCTCAGTACGAAGGTCTGCAGAGTCTCCAGGGGCGATACGGCGATAAGGGTTTTACAGTGATAGGGTTTCCCTGCAATCAATTTGCAGACCAGGAACCTGGAACGGAAGCCGAAATCAAGACGTTTTGTAGCACGCAGTATAGGGTGACGTTTCCCATGGCTGCAAAACTCGAGGTGAACGGCCCTGCCCGGCATCCACTGTACGAGTATCTCGCTGGAGAAACCGCTGCCTTTCCCGGGGATATCACCTGGAACTTCGAGAAATTTCTGGTGGGGAAACTAGGTGAAGTGGTGCATCGTTTTTCACCAAAGGTCACCCCCGATTCTGAAGAGTTAGCGAGTAGTATCGATGCAGTGTTGGACGGGTGAGCGACGGTCTAGCGACTCGCCATCGCCAACGCTACGCGTGAAGAGGGTGCCCGCTCCAATTGGCTACAGATCCATCGACCGACTTCCGCCAGTCGCTCCAATTCGACGCCGTTGTCGATACCCAAACCGTTAAGTAGATAAACAACGTCCTCGGTGGCGACGTTTCCTGCCGCGCCGGGTGCGTAGGGACAGCCGCCGAGACCTGCCACGGAACTGTCGATGGTAGCAACACCTAGTTGCAGTACCGCAAAAAGGTTTGCCAATGCTTGTCCGTAGGTGTCGTGGAAGTGTGCGGCGAGGGATTCGATGGGAACCTCTCGAGCAACCGCATCGATCATCCGTTGAGCGTTAAGTGGTGTTCCCACGCCGATCGTGTCACCCAGGGAAATCTCGTAGCAACCCACCTGGTGCAACTCGCGGGCTACGTTAGCGACGGCTTCCGGTACGATCGCTCCTTCGTAGGGACAACCCAATACGCAGGAGACGTAGCCGCGGATTGCGATGTTGTTTTGCCGGGCTGTTTCGACGACCGGAACATACCGCTCGACACTCTCGGCAATGGAACAATTTATGTTCTTTTGTGAGAACGACTCCGATGCGGCTGCGAAAACCGCAATCTCTTCCACACCACACTTCAATGCGCTTTCCATGCCTTTCATGTTTGGCACGAGGACCGGGTAGCGGACTCCAGCTCGTTTGGTAATGCCTTTCGCTATGTCGCGGTGATCCGCCATTTGCGGTACCCACTTGGGCGATACGAAACTGGTCGATTCAACGACCGGAAGTCCACAATCGGCAAGCCGTTGGATCAGCTCCAATTTAATCGCGGTAGGTACAGGGTGTTTTTCGTTTTGCAGGCCGTCGCGCGGACCGACCTCGACAATCTTGACGCTACTGGGTAGTTTCATGGGGGCCAGTTTCGTTTGCGATTACTCGTCGAGAACCAAGCTAACCAGTTCTCTTCCTTCGTCAACTGAATCGCCGATTTCGTAATGGATGGCCTCAATTCGGCAATCGTCGGGAGCGGTAACGGTGTGCTCCATCTTCATTGCTTCCATGACTAATAGCGCTTCGCCGCGTGAGACAAGCTGTCCGGGTTGTACTTTAATATCGACAATACGACCCGGCATCGGCGCGGTAATGCCACCAGCCTCGCTTTCGTGCTCCATAGCGAGCAGGGCAGGGTCCGCTACATCTAGTTTATAGCTGTTTCCGTTCCAGATGACGGTCAACGTATCGGCGCCGGGTACCACGGTCGCTATGGCACGCACGTCACCCAGATAGGCCTGGATGCGGTGATCGTCGAGCAGCTCGCCTCTAGCGAGCAGATCCCCATCGGGCAGCTCCAAAAGATATCCGCTGTCGCGATAGTGCACCGTAATGATGAGCTTCAGATCGCCGTCGGCCAAATGTACGAGATGAAAGGTATCCGCGTTTAGCCGCCAACCGGTGGTGATATGCCAGGGAGAGTGAGGATCGTTTGAAGCCCGTGCCTGTTGCCGTGCGACACTCTCGTGATGAAGCAGGACGTGCAGCGCGGCCAGGGCCAACACCTCGCGGGGCGCTGGTTGCGGTTCGGGAAGCAGCTCGGACTCGTACTGAGCGATAAACCCTGTATCCAAGTTTGCATCAGCATAAGCGGGATGTGCGGCGCAACGCGCAAGGAACTCGATATTGTGTGCGATTCCGACGATTTCACACTGCGCCAGTGCTTCCCGCAATCGTTCCACGGCCTTCTGGCGATCGCTATCCCAAACAATGAGTTTGGCGATCATCGAGTCGTAGTAAGGGGAAATTACGTCGCCTTCGCGAACGCCGGTGTCTACACGGACGTGCTTTCCATCGATGGGCAACTGGAGGTGCTCGAGGTGGCCGCTGGTGGGGAGAAAGCCCCGTGCGGGATCTTCGGCATAGAGCCGTGCCTCGATGGCATGCCCGTCAATGGAGAGGTCCTCTTGTGGCAACGGGAGCGTTTCACCATCAGCGACGCGTAGCTGCCACTCGACCAGATCGGTTCCCGTGATCATCTCGGTGACGGGATGTTCGACCTGGAGACGGGTATTCATCTCCATGAAGTAAAAATCCCCGCCCGATTCAAGGAGAAACTCAACGGTGCCTGCACCGACGTAATCGATCGCTTTTGCTGCCGCGAGCGCCGCTTCACCCATGCGCTGTCGCAACTCTGCGCTCATGTGCGGTGCAGGTGCCTCTTCCAGTACTTTTTGGTGACGACGTTGAATGGAGCAATCGCGTTCAAAGAGGTAGACACCACCGCCGTGAGTGTCGGTGAAGACTTGTATCTCCACGTGACGAGGTTGGGAGACAAGGCTCTCGATCAAAAGCCGATCATCACCAAACGCCGCGGCCGATTCACGTTTGGCGGCGGCGATACCCTCTTCGAGATCCTCGCGACGTTCGACAATCCGCATTCCGCGACCGCCACCTCCCGCCGATGCTTTCAACAACAGGGGATAGCCTATGCGTTCGGCTTCGCGAGCGAGAAGTTCATTGCTCTGATCCTCGCCGTGATACCCCGGGACGAGGGGAACGCCAGCATCCGACATCAACGCCTTGGCGGCCATCTTGGAACCCATCGCCTCGATGGCTTTAACGGGTGGTCCGATAAAGGTGATTTCCGCATCGGCGCAGGCCTGGGCAAAAGCGGCGTTTTCCGATAGAAACCCATAGCCGGGGTGAACGGCTTCCGCCCCGCTGCGTTTGGCGGCGTCGAGGATGGCATCGGTGTTGAGGTAGCTGCCACTCGCTTCGGGTGGGCCAACGCAATAACTCTCGGCTGCGAACTCCCGGTGCAACGCATTTGCGTCAGCTTCGGAGTAGATAGCTACTGTTGCAATACCCATTTGACGCGCGGTGCGCATCAAGCGACAGGCGATCTCTCCGCGGTTTGCAATTAGTATTTTTTTGAACATAAGGTTTTGGTTGGTCTGATTAACTATGAGATCCAGTTTGGCTTTCGTTTCTCGAGAAACGCACCCAATCCTTCCTGACCTTCGCCGCTCGCACGAATCCTAGCGATGCGCCGAGCGGTCTCTTCAATCATCTCCCTATCAACGGATCCGCGAGCCACTAGGCGAATCAGATCCTTGCATTCGCGAAGTGCACTGGGTCCGTTATTCTTCAACACAGCGGCAATCTCATCCGCACGGCTTCGCAGTTGATCTTGCTCGACGAGTTCATGTACCAGTTGGATGCGTAGTGCTTCCTCGGCGCTGAAGCGTTCGGCCGTCAACAGGTAATGTCGCGACATACGCTCGCCAATTGCCGACACCACATAGGGGCTGATCACCGAGGGAATGATCCCCAACTTGACCTCAGAGAGGCTGAAGCTCGCTTGGGGTGCCGCCAACACCATATCGCAACACGCGACCAGCCCGACGCCGCCGCCAAAGGTGGCACCATGCACAAGTGCAATCGTGGGTTTAGCGAGCGTATTCAGTGTCCGCAACATATCGGCTAAACGCATGGCGTCCTGATAGTTCTCTTCCTCGCTATATGCCGCCATGCGCCGCATCCAGTTGAGATCCGCTCCCGCAGAAAAACTCTTACCGTTGGCGGCGAGTAGCACGACGCGTACTTCATCGTTGCTGGCCAGTTCGTGAAACAGTGTTGTCAAACGGGCGATGAGTTCGTCGTCGAAGGCGTTGTGAAGCTTGGGACGGTTAAGCGTAACGACAGCGGTACCGTTTGTTTCGATAGTGTGGAGTAGGGCGTCGTTGGGCATGGCTACATCCTGAATATCCCGTGATCGGTGTTTTCGACGGGTTGATTGAGTGCGGCTGAGAGACCGAGGCCGAGTACCATCCGCGTGTCGATCGGGTCGATGATTCCATCGTCCCAGAGTCGTGCGGTCGCGAAGTAAGGGCTGCCCTGGTTTTCGTACTGATCACGGATGGGTGTCTTAAAACGCTCTTCCTCTTCGCTGCTCCATGTTTCTCCTCGTGCTTCCATACCGTCCCGTTTCACTGTCGCGAGAACGTTGGCGGCCTGTTCTCCACCCATGACCGAGATGCGGGCATTGGGCCACATCCAGAGAAAACGTGGATCGTAACCGCGGCCGCACATGGCGTAGTTGCCGGCGCCGAAGCTGCCACCGATGATGACCGTGAGTCTGGGCACTTTGGCACAGGCCACCGCCGTTACCATTTTGGCACCGTCTTTCGCGATACCTCCCGCCTCGTATTTACTTCCCACCATGAAACCCGTGACGTTTTGCAGAAAAACTAACGGGATGCCCCGCTGGCTGCATAGTTGCACGAAGTGAGAACCCTTCAAGGCGGATTCGGAAAAGAGAATACCGTTGTTGGCGACGATGCCGACCGGGTATCCCCAGATGTGTGCGAAACCACAAACCAAGGTGGTGCCGTAGAGTTTTTTGAACTCGTCGAACTCCGACCCGTCGACGATACGCGCGATTATCTCGCGAACTTCGATCGGTTTGCGGACATCGGAGGGTATCAATCCGTAGAGCTCTTGCGGATCGTAAACGGGCTCCAACGGGTCGCGGGTGTTGAGTTGACTCGATTTGGTACGGTTGAGTGTTGCGACGACGCGCCGACCGATGGCCAGGGCGTGTGCGTCGTTATCGGCGTAGTGATCCGTGACTCCTGAGGTGCGGCAATGAATGTCGGCGCCACCAAGATCCTCCGCACTCACTACTTCGCCGGTTGCCGCTTTCACCAGTGGCGGACCGCCAAGAAAAATAGTGCCCTGGTTGCGCACGATGATGCTCTCGTCCGACATCGCTGGAATGTAGGCACCGCCCGCCGTGCAGGAGCCGTGAACGATAGCGATTTGCGGAATGCGTGCAGCGGAGAGATTGGCCTGGTTGTAGAAGATACGGCCAAAGTGGAAACGATCTGGAAACACTTCGTCCTGCTCGGGAAGGTTGGCGCCACCCGATTCAACCAGATAAATACAAGGCAGATTGTTGTCGCTGGCGATCGATTGCGCACGCAAGTGTTTCTTAACGGTGAGTGGATAATAGGTGCCGCCTTTCACGGTTCCGTCGTTGCAGACGATCACGCACTCTTGCCCCGCAACCCGACCAATACCGGTGATGACCCCTGCACCGGGGACTTCGTCGTTGTACATCCCCCAGGCGGCGAGTTGCGAGAATTCGAGAAACGGCGTACCGGGATCAAGTAATTGGCGAATACGTTCGCGCGGTAAGAGTTTACCTCGATCGAGATGTTTTTTACGCGCCCGCTCGGGTCCACCCAATGCGGCCTGTGCGACGCGCTCACGCAACTCCTGCACCAACCGTCGGTTGTGCTCGGTGTTGCCTTTGTACTCTTCACTGCGCGTGTTGAGTGTGGTTTTTATTAGTGACATAAGCTGTATAACGACATCTGAGTGTTAATGGGACGTGTGCCTACCAACCGCCGGACTCCAGCCATTTGTCGATTTGCCACAAACGGTCGTTACCCCAAAAAGGCTCATCATCGACAAAGAAAAAGGGCGAACCGCAAACACCGCGTTCGATAGCACGTTCGGTTTCAGTTTTTAGACGCTGCTTAATAGCCGGTTCCTGGACAGCAGCGAGTAATTCCTCTCTATTGACGCCTAAGGGCTGGGCGAGCTCGGCGACGAGGTTCGGATCGCTGCCATCACGCTGTTCGACGAAGATGGCGTGGTAAACCTTCTGTGCCAGCATGTGCGCAGTGGTTGGATCACGGTCGAGCAGCCAGTAGTAAGCGCGACTGGGTGCCAGAGCAGCTTTGGGAAAATCGTCGGGAAATTCGAAATCGGCGTTGATGAGTCGCGCACTACGGGAAAAATCGTGTCGCGAGTAGGGCCCCACCAGGGGAATATCTGTCAGCGGCGTCATCCCCTCCACTTTGAATACGGCGCCGAGCATGAAGGGGATCCAATTCACGGTGCGATGGTGGCGTGCGGCGATCTTGTCCACCTGCAAGCTGGCAAGGCAACCATAGGGCGAATAGAAATCGAAGTAAAAATCGATGGGCTGAGACATGCTGTTCCTCAAGACTTTATTAGTAGTGAGTCCGTCCCTTAGACTGGCGTCACCGCAAGTGAAAGGGTGCTCGTTATTCCACTGCGATCTGGCGCGCGATCACCAACCGTTGTATTTCACTGGTTCCCTCGTAGATCTGCGCGCTCCGTACATCCCGATAGATGCGCTCCACCGGGAAGTCCTGAGTATAACCGTAGCCGCCATGAATCTGGATGGCATCGGAGCAGACCCGCTCGGCCATCTCCGAGGCGAACAGTTTGGCCATAGAGGCTTCCTTCAAGCAGGGTTCGCCGGCATCACGAAGCCGCGCGGCATTCATCACCAACTGGTGCGCGGCCTCGATCTGGGTTGCCATATCGGCCAATTTGAAGGCAATGACCTGGTGTTCGATGATGGGTTTACCGAAGGTCTCGCGCTCCTTGGCATAATCGCGGGCCGCTTCGAACGCCGCGCGCGCCATGCCCACGGACTGCGAGGCGATACCGATACGTCCGCCTTCCAAATTGCTGAGTGCGATCTTGTAACCCTGGCCTTCTGCGCCCAAAAGCAGGTCGGCCGGCAGGCGCATCTCTTCGAAAAGGATCTGTGCCGTGTCCGAGGCATTTTGCCCCAGCTTCTCTTCGATACGCGCGACGGTGTAGCCCGGTAGATCGGTGGGTACGATGAAAGCGCTGATACCGCGGCTACCCTGCTCGGGATCGGTGACGGCGAATACGATAGCGACATCCGCGTTTTTACCCGAGGTAATGAACTGTTTGGTACCGCTCAGAACGTAGTGCTCGCCATCGCGTACCGCACGAGTGCGAATGGCACCGGCATCGGACCCGGTGTGCGGCTCGGTCAGGCAGAAGGTACCCAACATCGCTCCTTTGGCGAGAGGACGCAGGAAACGCTCCTTCTGCTCCTGGGTGCCATATTTCAATATTGGTACGGTGACCAACGAATTGGTGACACTCATGATGGTGGACACCGCGCCTTCTCCGGCCGCGATCTCTTCCAAGGCCAAGGCGAGTGAGACGCTGTCCGCCCCGGCGCCGTCCCACTCTTCGGGAACCAGTACACCGAACAGACCCAAGGCAGCCATTTCATCCAACTCCTCTTGGGGAAAGGCGTGGCTGCGGTCGCGTTCGGCCGCCTTCGGTGCGAGGCGCTCGCGGGCGAAATCTCGCGCCATGTCGCGAATCATTTTCTGTTCGGCGGTCAGCATAGTTTATCTCTTGGTGACGGAAGCGCGGAGGATGCGGGGTGACCTCTTTTCATAATGAAAGCACGCGGTGTTTTCTCTGTCTCGGCAACGCTATTCAGTCATCAGGCGCGCTCGATGGCCATGGCGGTTGCCTCACCGCCGCCGATGCATAGCGATGCGACGCCACGCTTGAGATCGTACTTCCCCAACGCGTTCAACAGGGTTACGAGAATGCGCGCACCGCTTGCCCCGATGGGATGACCCAGTGCGCAAGCACCACCATGAACGTTGATTTTGTCGTGAGGGATCTCGAGATCGCGCATGGCGGCCATGGTGACGACGGCGAACGCCTCGTTGACCTCGAAAAGATCGACCGCGCCGACACCCCAGCCTACCTTCTCCAGCACTTTCTGGATCGACCCAACCGGGGCGGTGGTGAACCAGCCGGGTTCCTGTGCATGGGTGGCGTGTGCGTGAATCGCGGCGAGAGGCGATAGACCGCGACGCTCCGCTTCGGAGCGGCGCATCAACACCAAAGCGGCGGCACCGTCCGAGATGGAGCTGCTGTTTGCCGGGGTGACCGTACCGTCTTTCTTGAACGCCGGTTTGAGTTGCGGAATCTTGTCGATGCGCGCGTTACCGGGTTGTTCGTCGATGGTGACGGTGGTTTCGCCCTTGCGCGATTTCACCACGATCGGTTCGACCTCTTTAGCGAAAGTGCCGTCTTCAATGGCTTTACCGGCCCGCGAGAGGGAGGTGATGGCGAACTCGTCCTGCGCCTGGCGCGTAAAGTCGTACTTCTTGGCGCACTGTTCTGCAAAAGTGCCCATCAACCGACCCTTGTCATAGGCGTCTTCGAGACCATCGAAGAACATATGATCGATCACCTGTTGGTGCCCCATGCGCAGTCCCGCGCGCGCCTTGGGTAACAGGTAAGGGGCGTTGGTCATACTCTCCATACCCCCGGCGACCATTACGCTGTTCGTGCCCGCGAGGAGCAGATCGTTGGCAAGCATGGTGGCTTTCATGCCGGAGCCGCACATTTTATTGACCGTGGTACAGCCAGCGCCCAATGGCAAACCCGCACCCCGTGCTGCCTGGCGCGCCGGCGCCTGACCTTGGCCGGCGGGTAGCACGCAGCCCATGATGACCTCTTCCACGTCGTCAGCGGGTACACCGGAGCGCTGCAGAGCGGCGCGTATGGCGTGGGCGCCCAGTTCGGTTGCCACAACGCCTGAGAGTGCTCCCTGAAATCCCCCCATGGGAGTACGGGCGGCACCGACGATTACGATAGGATCTTGATTCATTGCCTATACCTCTGCATCTTATATCTGCAAAACAGTCTAAAAATCGTAGCTAACGGCGGCATCGCGCATGCGCGCCGCAATCGTGTCGGGAAGGGGACACGATGTGCGCTGCTCCGTATCCATGTGGATGCCGGTCAGTTGGGTGACGGCGGCCAATTCCTGATCTGTCGCATTACGCATCTCGTGGACAAAACGGACCACCTTGGGTTTGACCTCGACAATCGCCGAGCGTATCGCCACCACATCGCCGGCGTGCAGCTCGCGAAGGTATTTGATGTTTTGCTCCAGCGCTGCCATGCCGCGTTGGTTTTCCCGTAAATAGTCCGGTGTGATGTCGAAGTGGTTCATGAACTGCCAGGTGGCTTCATCGAACTTCCCCACATACCACATGGCGTTCATGTGCCCCACATGGTCGCAGTGCCAGGGATAGACCGTGCCGCGATAAGTTTCCACCCAATCCGTCATCGTTCATCCCGCGTCTAGCGCGACTCCTGAAACAGCTCTCGCCCGATCAGCATGCGACGGATTTCGCTGGTACCGGCGCCGATTTCGTAAAGCTTCGCATCGCGCAGTAGTCGACCGGTGGAAAACTCGTTGATGTAGCCGTTGCCGCCCAGGCATTGGATCGCCTCCAGTGCCATTTGGGTCGCTTTTTCGGCGGAGTAGAGTATGGCGCCGGCGCAATCCTTGCGACTGGTCTTGCCGGCGTCGCAAGCACGCGCGACCGCGTAGACATAGGCGCGGCAGGCATTCATGGTGCTGTACATATCGGCGAGTTTCCCCTGCATGAGTTGGAACGTACCGATGGGCTTACCGAACTGCTCGCGCTCGTGCACGTAGGGGACAACCACGTCCATGCAGGCCCGCATGATGCCCAGCGGACCGCCGGACAGAACCGCGCGTTCGTAATCGAGACCGCTCATGAGTACGGATACGCCTTTGTTGAGCTCGCCGAGAACGTTCTCCTCGGGTACTTCACAATCCTCGAACACCAGCTCGCCGGTGTTGGAGCCTCGCATGCCCAGTTTGTCCAGCTTCTGTGCCGTGGAGAATCCTTTGAATCCTTTTTCGATGATGAAGGTGGTGATGCCGTGTTGCTTCAATCCGGGATCGGTTTTGGCGTAGACTACCAGGGTATCGGCGTCGGGGCCGTTGGTGATCCACATTTTGTTGCCGTTGAGGATATAACGGTCCCCCTTTTTCTCTGCGCGCAGTCGCATGCTCACCACATCGGAACCGGCGCCCGGCTCGCTCATGGCCAGCGCGCCGATGTGTTCGCCGGAGATGAGTTTGGGCAGATACTTCTGTTTCTGCTCCTCGGTACCGTCACGGCGGATCTGGTTGACGCAAAGATTGGAGTGGGCGCCGTAGGAGAGGCCGACCGATGCCGATGCGCGACTGATCTCCTCCATGGCGATGACATGGTCCAGATAGGTCATTCCCGCACCGCCATACGCCTCTTCGACAGTGACGCCCAGGACACCGAGGCTTCCCATGCGCCGCCAAAGATCGTTGGGAAATTCGTTGGTCTGATCGATTTCCGCTGCGATGGGGGCAATCTCCGCCTGCGAGAATTCGTAGACCGATTGCCGCAGCATTTCGGAGGTATCGGTGAGTTGGAAATCGAGTGTCGGGTAGCTGACTCCGTGCATGGTATGCTTCTCTTGCAGTATTTCGTCGGCGCTTGGTCTATGGGGGATCAGCCTGGGCTGAGATCGGGTCGATTGATGACGGTCATCAGGGTTTGCAGCAGGGTAGCGCAGGGTTTGGCTTGTTGGTCCTTCACCACCGCCACGTCGGCTTTGGTGATCACCAGGTTTCTTCCCGCTTTTACCACTTCACCGCGGGCGATCAGTCGATCGCCGTCGGCGGGCGCCAACATGTTCATCTTGTACTCCACCGTCAGGACACTGGCTTCCGGGGGCATCAGGGAGTAGCCGGCGTAACCCGCGGCGGAATCGGCGATAGTGCCGACGATACCGCCGTGAAAGAAGCCGTGTTGTTGGCTTAATCCTTCGTGATAGGGAAGCTGGATCTCGCATCCGCCGGGCGTCACCGCCGTCATCTCTGCGCTCAGGAACTCCATCACCTTCTGGCGTGCAAAGCTTTCGCGGACACGCTGTTCGTAATGCTCATCCTGCACCTGGAAATCCCGCATCGCACCCTCCAGGACCGAAGTTCTCGTGGTTCAGTGTAGGCCAGTCGGACTGGCTTCAAATGTGACTATACGGTACCGTATAGTAATCAAGGGTGAGCTGTCAATACGCTACCGTATGGAATGGGCTGATGGGAAAAACCGCAACCGGGGCTGAAAAAGGTACACGACTGGGACGCCAGGATTGGGTCAATGCAGCATTGAACGCCTTGGCTGAAGGAGGGGTCGATGCCATCCGGGTCGAGGCCCTGGCCAAACGTCTCAAGGTGACAAAGGGCGGATTCTATTGGCATTTTCGCGATCGAGCGGATCTCCACCAAGCCTTGTTGGAATACTGGCGCGAAGGCCGCATGGAGGTAATATCCCGACAGACCAAGCACGACTCAGGTGCGGAGGCAAAGGCGATCTTCCACGGTTTGTTGGAGCTCTACGCGGGTAGCCCGAGCGACAAAGGTCGAACGATCGAGCTGGCGATCCGCGATTGGGCGCGTCGTGACCCCGCGGTGGCGGGTAGCGTGGTGGCGAAGGTCGACGAGCACCGTCTGGAGCGTGTTGGCGGCTTGTTCAGGGATATGGGTTGGAGCGCTGAAGACGCCTTTGCGCGTGCCTATCTGTTCTACGCGTATGTCTTCGGACAGAGCCTGTTGGTCCCTGAACCAGGTGGCAGCAGCCACGGGCAGGCCAGGATAGCCTGTGCTCGCTTCTTGATAGACGAGGTGGAGCCGAGCAACTAGGGGATGGCAGTCGTTTCCCGGAGTTCTCGTCAAATCTGGTGTTTGGATATTGATCCAGCTGCTACCTGATTGCCCGTCGTCACCTCGATTCCATCTTTAAACTTCACTCCCGTTATCACCTTGGCCAGGTAGTTAAATCCCCGC
>Ga0209679_1000642_pt1 | contig 13041 bp, 7 predicted proteins | sample WorMetHEROISLAND_4_FD_187408 | JGI IMG/M metagenome (GOLD analysis project Ga0209679, IMG submission 187408) | Marine gutless worms symbiont microbial communities from Max Planck institute for Marine Microbiology, Germany - Olavius sp. 2 HERON... ...
TTATTTGTGTTTTTGTATTTTAAATTTTTAGAAAGAGACGGAAATAGAGGCCTTGGCCTGCTTCCGTTATACTCATTGGATTGGATTGGATTGGATTGGTTTTGCATTTTCTAAGTGTCACGCGTCCGAAAGTCAGACGCCTATTTACTGTGACTTCACGGTCCAGGTGTCTCGTTTTAATGCAGGTTTAGGTTTTAGAGTTAGGGTTAGGATTAGTGTTAGTTGGTTGAGCATTGGTCACTGAAAGCAACAGTGGTATAATGGGTCTCACTAAAACGAGCCGGGACGACGCCGGGACACCTAGTCTAGGCCCGGTGTCGCACCAAGTGGACAGTCACGACTCTCTAGCAGCAATTACCGTGTCGGACGCCGGGACGCCGTAACCGAGACATTATATCTGTAGATTCATGGTAAATTAAGCCGTAGTCATATGGTCATGGAAATTGGAATTGTTTAATGTTAGTAATTACTGGTCCGGTATAGGCTGGCATGACGATGCACTTGGTGCGACGCTGGGCCAATTACACAACGTCCCATTGTCCCGGCAGCTGGCCCGGCGTCCAGGATATTGTGCAACGCTCAATTAGTCGGTCAAGGCGTCCCGGTGTCCCGGCTCGTTTTAGTGAGACCAGGGTGTAATGGTGAAGCATCAGTCCTTTACTGCTAGCGTCACAGGTTCAGTCCCTGCTTGTGTTTATTATATTTTTGGGGCATAGCATCTGCATATCTTAATTAAATGATTAATTAGATTATTGATGACTGTTGTAAAGTTGACACTTGGACCTGGAGTCAAAGTAAATATCGACTTTCAGACCTGAAGACGCAGCATTGCATTTTCATGTGCATTTTATACAGCTATATAGAAAATTCACACAGATTTCTTAGAAGTGATTAAACTTTAGCATGCATTATATACTAAATGTATACCATACTCTTGAATGATGAAATTAACTCAGATGCGGGGACTATTTTTTGTGGCTCACTCTATATGTATATAAAATTTGCTTCACAAAACGTGTCATGTCACGGTATGTACCATCCTTTGAAGAAGAGTCGATGACGTAGTGAACCAGTTTCACCCTTGATGTTGGTCTCTTACTCTTTCTGCTGCCATGTTGACCTTTAACCCTGTTCAGTCTTAGTATGTAATATGCAGATATTACAAAGATTTTTGTAATTGGAATGAAGTAAATGAAAACAGCCCAGCTCTACAAGAAACAGTGGAACGTCATTATTATGTAACAGTTTGTTGATAAACACACCTTTCACATATGAAGCACTCTGTGTAGAATGAAGACAAAGAAAGTCTTTAATTAAGCACTTTTGTCAAAAAAAGGATAAGGTACAAAATGTATTTGAAAGAGATTTTGTGAAAAGAAGTGGACGGTGAGTTCTGTTAAAGCTCTTCTGGGTAAGATTAACAAGATGAACTTGATTGCACAGAAGGTTGGTGGCGGAAGTCAACAAACTGTCAGAACGGAACAGAATATTGAGCATGTAGTTGTGCTGATCTGCAGTCAGGAAGACAGTCGTGGGACCAACAAAAGTCCATGAGAAACTCTTTTACTGTCCTGTTGTTGGACGATGCTTTTACTTGTGCATGCAAACAGGCAGACGTTGTATTTTGCCCATTGTGACATAATGCTGTTTGGCACTTTGATTGCTTTGTAATATTTGAGAATAAAATTTTGACACACTGATTGTTGGCAAGAAGCCTACAGGCTTCATGCAGATATTGTAATGAGTCTGGAGGACATTTTCGAGATATCTTCTCGAAAACCGGACGGATTTGGACAAATCTTGGCAAAGGGATGGGGAATAGGGAAAGAGTGATGCTATAAATTTTTGGCAAGATCACTCCATAAGCCACAGAGAAGGGGCAAAGTATCAACCTTTTTCAAGATGAATACCATGCATGCACCAGTTTGGTCACTTCCACTTTATTGATTTCTGTGAAACTTGGCAGGAATATGTGAATCCATGTGCTGATGAATACCGTACTTTCTTAATGAAATTTTGAAATTTTTCCGTGATGGGGTTGCTTTTCTCCAAAACCTGATTTTTTGGTAGCTTTGGTGAACTTTGGGGTCCATAACATAAAAACAGTATGACATGGAAAAAATGATCACCATGCAAAGGCACGTGTTATTCCTTGGCATGTTCTGTGTTGAATAGCGTCAGTCTGATCATCCGAAAATGTGTCTGCTGCACTGTAGCCACTGGAAACCGAGGGCATCTTTCTTTGCCAATTGCCACAACGGGCACACCCAGGCAGGCCTGACATATGTAAACAGTGGTCTTACATCATCCGGCAATCACGATGCATCCTTGCTTCAACTTTGTGTAGTCGTGGATGCATCTCCGCTTCTCGCCAACAGTGCAGTGGGTTTCAGGTTCTGATGCAGCTTGTAGTTAGGTTTTGGTTTTATTCCGTTTAGAACAGAAAGGCAATTAATGTGTTATTACTGGTACGGGTAAATGAATACCGTAACAATATAAACTGAATATTTAGGGGACAGTTTTAATGGCCTACTGTGTACATCTAAAGAAAGTTATATGTGCTTTTGTGTCATTTTGTAAGCAGGAGGAAGAGCCATAGAAAGGCAAAGGAAATCACGACCAGAACGTTCTATTTATATTCCTGGACAAACTCGTCTCAGTAGTGATAAATCGACAAATTCAAATTTGTCAGATTTATCTTGTCATTGTACAAAATCTACTCCTTGCACAAGTACAGGCAGTCATCTGATTCAAGCTGCTGACGAGAGTACAGTTAGTTCATCGTCAACAGGTGATAAGGATAGTCAAATACACTGCACAGCATCAAATAAGCCAGTTTCATTTCAGTGTAGTGCAGATTTGGTGACCTGCAAAAAATCCTTTAAAAGTGAACCTGCAGATGGTATTTGTGAGTCTGCAAATGACTTGAAATGTACAGCAGTCTGTTCTGCTGAAAAACAGTCAAAAAGCGATCGGCGGCAGAGACAGGGAAAGCGTCCTGATATACAGCGGTATGTGCCTAAACCGAAACTGTCATCACAGCATGATCCCCTTGGAAATTCAGGGTCCAGTACTGTAAATGTCAAGTCGTTTGATCGTAGCACACCTTTTGAGTCAGAATCTGCTTCTGTTCAGACAAAGGGTGCTTCAGAGTCGAGCAGGTCTGCTGCAGCATCACTTCCTCAGTCTTCTGCCAATCAGACACCTGATGTGAGTAAAAGTTCCGACCATGGAAACATTTTAGAGCCTGTGTCCGAAGAATTTCGTCAGCCAGAGTGTACATCAGCTGCAGAACGTTGCAATTCAAAGTCTTTAGTAGCAGCAGCTTCATTGTCTCATTGTTTGGGTGATCTGTCATTATCAGCCAGTAAAACCACTGAACTCAGAGGTAGCAGTAAAGGTATTCCTGACAGAGTGAAACAGAAGGTATCGAAGCCAGTGAAGTCTCAGAACAGTGAAGCAGAGCAGGAGGTATCGGAGTATTTTCTTTCAGCTTCAGCTTCAAAGATAGCAGAAAATGGTAAAAGAGGTAAACCAGGTGACAGTATTCGTTCCGAGAACCTGGATTGGGACTTCGACGGTGAATTTGAGTGGAGCCTTGATGGAGTCAGTTGGGGAGATTTGCCTCCTCCATCGGACCACTCTTCAAGTGATGAGGAAAGTCGTGATGACTTCAGAGTTCCTACTGATTCAGCTGTAGATACCCAGAAACAAAAAGCACGGAGACCACGTGCTAAACGTCGTCGAGGTACAAGGAAGAAACAGATCCAAAATACTGAAATATTTGACAGTGTCGACAATGCTGCTGCTCAGGGAAAGTTAATCAATAGCAGAGGGAATTCCAGTACCGCTGTAGAAGCACATAGTTTTGAATCTTTAAAGCCTGAAAAGATTGTCGGTGCAGCTGGTCGGTTTGTTGAAGATTGTGAATCTCCTGTACACAGCGATGATGGGTTGAGCAAGAATTATGATGTTAATGATCATTGCTTGGAGACAGTTAACACAAATAGCTATTCGTATTCGCATCGCCAGAAAAATGTAGCAGAGAAACCACGTTTGGCTGTCAGAACTGAATTAGAGCAGACAACAGGAAGTAAAGAACAGAGGCGTGGTAACAGAAATACCGTGCAAGTTGGTGACAAACGGCACTCTGATGCTAATCTGAAAGGGTCTAAAAGTAAACAAGAGGAAAGTGCTCAGCGACAACGACCGGATTCTGGCAGGGTAGGCGGCATTATCCGTCTTCCTGTTGGTACTGTGACGGCTGCTTCCCAAGTTACATCGCAGTCTGCTCCACCACAAGTGGCTACATCAACGCGTGGCCGAAATCGGCGGCCAGTCCATGGCACCACTGGACGTCGAGCTCTCTGGAATCCAGGCGAATCAGAATCATTGTCGTCCTTGCAGCGTCTAGGTTCTGCTGAATATGAGCAAGGACAGCTTCCTGCGGCATACCCAGCTCACAGTTACCAACGTCAGTCTGCATCACCGCAGTTGTATTATACCGATTACCCCCCAGTTAGTGGTGCATTACAAATGCCAGCCGCCGACGGTTATGTATATGGTTATCCTCAGGCAGCATACGATGCACTTGGATATGTTGATGACTCCTATTATCATTAGTAAGTTACATAGTTGTCTCATTTCTGCTAATTTCTTGTGCGTCATTATTTTGATAGACTGATGATAAAGGTGACAATTATGATAATGAGGATAATACAGATGATGTACAGCTGTAGAATGTTAATAAACAGTATCCAGATTACAGCTTAATTTTGTAAATGAGAATCATTTTTGTGATACTAGTGACAACACAGTGATAATTTTGTAGCATGACTTACATCTGTTGTATAAATGCTACTTCTGCTGCTGCTTCTGCTGCTATTGCTACTAGTAACAGTTTTTTTAATCATATGCATTGCTTCCAGATTTATGAGTAACTTCTTTTCGTTGAATTGAGATTTATTTAATTTTAAACGTTTACAGGTATATATGAAAAGATTAGTTTGATTTAACCGACAGATGTTGCATCAGCTGCATGATCGACACAGACATCTGGATTCTGGAGTTGTGAAAAGCGTGTTGCATATACATTCACTTAATGAATTTTTACAGAGCCCTGTATTAGCCTTCATCGGGTTGTCCATCCATCTGTCCATCCTACGCTTGCTCTGTGTCAAAAAATCTTAACCTTCAGATAGCCTGAGGACTGTACTGCTAGGTGTTAAAGGTTCATCCATAAATTCAAAAGGGTTCACCCCGAGCGAGGGTGTTAATTGAGAGTGGGATAGGGAAAATTGGCGTTTTTTGGCCAAGAAGTCACTGAATCTGAGAAACAGTGCAAAGTAGGACAAAGATTGCTATTGATCACTGATTAGAAAGTCACACGTGCTTTCAGTTGGTGCCGAAATCAATGACCTTGGATGATGTTGAACAGCAATTACACACTCTGTTGCACAAAACGTGTCTTTTGTGGAGCCCACCACAAAAATTAGAATGAAGAGAGATGCACATTGTCAGCAGCAAAAATGTAGGTTAGGGACTCTAGTTTCTGGCAATATAAGGTTTATGTGGACATTTGCGGGGGTTCTCAGGAGAGGGGATGTCAGACAACAGTGGTCGGTCGACAACAGCCATTTTCAGTTCTTTCAGTCATTATATCTTTCGAACCATTAGAGATAAAGCCAAAATTATTATATGGTGATATGGAGGCCCTTGTCAGCTTTCCACTGGTCCCAAAACGTGACCTTGATTGATCCAGAATGGCCATTTTACATTAAATTCTTTTTCACGCCGGTATGATGAGCTTGGGCGATTGTGGCTTTCGAAGACAATGGCGTGGAAGCTAATAAAGATAGACTGATACTGTCAGTGGCATTGGTGTTGTGCAGGTACTCTAGTTTCTAGCAATATAAGGTTTGTGTGGATATTTGCTGGGTAGGTTCTCTGGAGAGGAGACATCAAACGACAGTGAGTGTATCAGTCCTATCGAGACACGTGCTCAGCCTGGTGCTCACTGCTCAGTGTGCTGCGTATATCCACGGTTGCCAAGTAATTTAAGCTAAAAATGCCAAACGACATTTTACTGCCTAATGAGCCCCAAAATGCCCAATTTTTAAGAATACCAGTACAGTGAAACAAATATAGCTACCGGTATGTACTTTCCTGTAGTTGTACCTGCTAATGAGATTTGCATTTATATACAGTTTAAATAATAATTTAAAGGACTTGTAGTTCATTTAAGGTCTACATTCTTCAGCGTATCATATAGGCGCTGGCTGAAGCAGTAAGTTGTGTTCTAGCCAATGACTGGCATAGATTTCGGCTATGCGGGTTATGCTTATGCTTGTAGGTAGGAATTGAGCTATAGCGAAATGCATAGCTGATGCCCTGTTTCTAAGCTGCAGCTGAGCTTCTTGTCTCAGTATAGCATCGTTGGTGCAAGCTATTCAGCTTGGATCATTTGCTGTTTGTTCAGTGTCTATGACCAAGATGCTACTCAGCATCAGACAGTCTCGGCTACAGCTGTTGCTGCAGAAAGACTCTTGTGTGATGCAATGACACTAATTGCCCAGCTGCAGAATCTGATTTCCAGGAGAGTTCACAGCAATGAAGGCATACAGCATTTAATGTCTCTCAGGTGAAATTTTCGGCATGTCAGGTGGTCTTTTTAAAATTGTTACTTGAAGGATATACCTTACTTGTAATACTGATGGCCAGTGATATGGTCAGAGATGTTGGTCTTATGACTGTCTCAGACCAACTCATATTGGTGTTGGTCTTGGTCTTGTAGCCACAGCCTTGGCATTGTTCTTAAAGCTTTGGGCTTGAACGTAAACTAAGTTTTAGGTATAAAATGTAACATACTTCACATGTTATTTGTGCCTCTAGTCCATTATCTGCAATACATTCGTATACTTTTTACTTGTATATTTATTGTTTCATATCATCTCTAGTCGTCACAGATAGATAGCATTTTCTTCTGTCATCTTGATCTCAGGGTGTTGGAGCACAGCTCCTCATGCTGTTGTTCTAACTCTAATGACGGAACATTATTATTGCGTATATCTGTACATGCTGTGTCAGTTGATGTATTGATGCATGCTGTTGATTTACACAAAACAGCTTCCCATTAGTGGACTCTGAGTCCATGATGCTTAGGCACTGATGTAAATTATAAGTAGGTCTTGCCACCCCACTTATTCCTTAGAGGCCAGAGCTGAATTGAAAGGTGACGCGGTAGTAGGGCTACGTGAAATTTATATAGCATTGGCAAGATTTATATAGCATCAGCTCTTCTTTACTGTATGGGACTCTGTGTCTGCTTTTCGTGTCAAGCTCGGCGCTAATGACCTAAACTGTGTTGATGTGCCGTTAAACCCTACTCACCCACTCACTTGTTCTTAGTCTTGCTGTTGTTGTTCTTGGTCTTTAAACTCGGTCATGTTTCCAGCATTGTTCGTGGCACTGACAGTTATCACGGTGCTCAGATGGTATTGTAACTTTTTGCGATGTTAGGTCTGAAATTTTGTCACGTCTGGAGCAAATGCTTCTGCTTGATCTGCCGCTCTCGCACCAAAAGAGTGTCGAACAGATCATGTGGAAGTCGGTCTTCTACCATGTCATCGAAGTTCTCCGACAGGAGCTGACTGAGTTTGATGATGGACACATCCGGCAACAACTGCTTACTGTTATAGACAATGTAATTAGCATCGACTTGATATTGGTGTAAAGATTTCTTGTGACAGTTATAATTTTGTGTATATCTTTAGTGATTTTATGCTGTTGGTTGGGCAACAGGGACGATGTTAGGCCCATAAGAAGTCTTTTTCCAGCAATTACCAATCACTTTTGGGATACCCAGCCTAATCGTTAATAACTCCAGAATTTATCTGCTGCAGTTGTAATAGTAGTAGGTATAGTCATTACCTCTGCCAAAGAAGAAGGTATTGCAATGCATTCGGATCTGTCTGTCTGTCTTTTTCTGTTCGCTGGATTACTCAAAAAGTTTTAAACGGATTTTGATGACATTTTTGGAAGGATAGCGGGTGTGCCAAGGAAGTAAAAAATTGATTAGTCTTCAATGGTGATCTGGTTCTGGATCGTGGCAGTGAGATCCGGATCTGGAAATAAAACGTCTCGGCAGAGGTTTGTGCTGTCACAGCCCTTCTAGTTGTAGTTGTAGTTATTACCTTCACCGCGTCGCTTAGCGAGTGAAGGTATTATGGTTGACGGCATCTGTGTGTGTGTCTGTCTGTCTGTCCATCTGTCGAGCCACAACTACAGGCATTTCGCCTGCCCCACCGTGACTGCATGCGCCTTGCTGTCCACCGAACCGCGACTGCGGGGGTGTCGCGTTAGTCTCCACTGCTAAGGGCATGCACTGTATCCAGTGCTCTCTAGTTACAGATTTTGTAGTTGTAATATCAAGGCAGATCTTTGGTGGACCTTTTCTTGTTTCATTTGTTAGTGTTATTGGCAGAATCCTAGATTCGTATTACTAGTCTCGCTATTTACCAAATCTTTTATGCTTCTCTGTGTCACATAGAGATGTGATAAAACGTTGATATTGCCGTGGCAATATTCGACCGTCAGCACTTCGACACTGTTGGTTTGCGACATGAAGGGTAACCGAACCTGTAATAAGTTGTTGCAGCTGTCCTTAAAGGTTTTCCTCAGGAACTCGCCTTAACCTGGAATAACTATGATTGACAAGTACGAAACATACTATGGACCCGGAAGGGAGTGTGCGCAACAGTTGTAACAGCTGGCCATTGTACGCACACTGAGCTGACCAGCAGGCATGCTTTGGCTAGCTGTTACAGCTGTTGCATGCACTCCTTTCCGGGTTTATGCTAATAACTAGCTAATTACTCATTAATTAGAAAATTAAGTGAACAATCTGAGACAGTAGATCTGCGGGCAATGTCAGCACGAGTGTGTGTGCAAAGTTTTGTTGCGCTCCGCTGCGTATTAAGAAAGCCTTAGGGATTTTTAGAGAACTGATAACAACAAGAAGAAGAACTAGAGTGGCTTTTTGGGACCTGCCTTCCAGGTCTAAAAATGGAAAGTAGTAGTAGTAGTAGCAGCAGCAGCAGCAGCAGCAGCAGCAGAAATAGTAGTGGTAGTAGTAGTAGACTGTAGCATCTGTTATTCTGTAGTGTGCTTTTTACTCGACTACATGCCGAGTGTTGAGACCTTGCCATTGTTGGTTTTTCAGGGTTTCACATTCTATGAGCAGTTACTCAACAAGCTGCAGGCAACTTATGATTTTTCTATTGATGCATACATCAACGCTGACTCTCCGGGTGTCCGCAAGTCCACTGGCCGCATGGTGAGATTGGCACTTGTGACATGCCAGAGGACCATGATCTGTCTTGGAGACCTCGCTCGCTATCGGGAACAAGCCAACCGCACTTCTAACTACGGCCGAGCCCGCAGGTTATAGCCATTTGTTTTGTTGTAGTCATGCATCATTCATTTAAAGCTGAATAACCTTGGCAGTTTTAGTTTTTGCATATGTCGTGTGATATCTCAGTTGTTGTAAAGTTCTTAGGCAATGGCTGAGTTCATGTTTCGATTAGAAAAGAGATTAACACTATAGTTAACACTTTCTCTTAGAATAAATACCAAGTTAATCGTCAACATGAACTGACGATATAATCGGTGTTAACTTTAGTGTTAAGTTCCAACATTTCCGATCATGTAGTAGATAAGAAGAAAGTTAACACGAAATGCCGTCTAACACCAAATTTAATCTGAACATTTCCGATTAACACCAACCAGTTTCCATGCAAATGAATAGACGTATATACTTAGTCTCTAGTGATAAAGAATTTTCTAATCAGTTTTCAGTTCACTTTTCGATTAACAACGTAAACGTAAACAAATGTCATGCAATCACGTGATCCTTGCGGTCTCGTCTGCTGTTATTGTAACGTAATGTGTATGTTTGATAAATGATAATGTAAAAATATTTTATATTTACTTCTGCTATGCTAGCGGCGATTAACTGTGCCAATGGATCGAAAAATGGATATAAGGTGCGCAAGTTTATTTTTTATTTCAGATAAGTAGTTTTCTAATCCTGAAGTTAATCCAACTTTGTTCTTAGTGAGGTTCGGATTAAGAAATACAGATTAGAAAAAGTTTTATCTTTTTCTAATCGAAACACGAACTCAGCCAATATGGCAGCAATTGGCAGTGATGTTGATGAGCATAACTGTGAGAAGTTAACTGCAATATTCGTCATTGGTAGTGTCACTCCCCCAAGCTCACTGTCAGTTGTTGCTAATGGCATTTCTTGATTGCAAAAAGTTGTGTACCAGTAGATCATTTTAATAACTGCATTTACGACATATTTATTGTTGAAGTTTTGTTGGTTCACTCCAGTGTTATTTTTGTAAACATGAATGAAGATGAGACTGAAAATGATTGACCTTTTGTGCACGAGAACTGGAACTTGGCGAGTTTGCAAACGAGAACTGAAGAAGAACTAAAAAGAATGATGCTGAACTGAATAAGAAGTAGAACAAAAGTTAAAATATGGACGAACATTTTCTCGGCCGTCGAAGAATATTAAAATGTTAAAAAATGGCCTGTCTGCATTTATCATTTTGTCTGTTTGCTGACCATTGCTAGTAACCGAGTAATTATTCTCAAGTGCTTTTTGTGAATTGTGAAATAAAGCTGTGTTTTCTTGAACTAACATCGAAGAAGAAAAATGGTTATAATTTCATGAACTGAGTGAAAACTAAAATGATTGCTTTCAGGTGAATGAGAACTGAACATGAACTGAGATTATCTGGGGTAAAAAATTCAGACTGAAATAACACTGGTATGCTCATCTTCCGCATGACAGCGGTTGATAGGGAACGTGCAATGAATCATATTCAGTCATTCATTCATTAATGATCTGCTCAATGAGCAAGTTTATGACAGTTTGTTTTTATTGTTTCCCAGACGCTCTTATCTTCAGCTGCTTTCTGAATCATATAACGGTCCCCAGGAGTGAACTTTTTGGAACTATTGTGGCAGTACTGATGCCCTTCCTGCTGCCCAGCCACCCAGCCAACAGCATCAAAGCACTGCAAAGCACACTGAAGGTCTGATGTAAAAAGATAATTCCTATGAATACTGTATGCCTAACATTGGATTATCATATCCGAAGCTGCATTGTGTCATCAGAGAACTATATTTGTCTCTTTAGTTTTTTTGTAATCGGTGTGCATTATGTTGCTTGTTTGTATTATTCGACAACAACAGCTGGTACACAAAGGCTCAGAAGATAGCACCAAAGAATGGTCGACCGTACAACCAGCTTGCTATACTGGCTTTGTCTACGGTAAATGATGCAGATGTTCTTGGATTATGTAAGATTAGCGTTCTTTCTTTACAGTCTGATGGCTTATATGACAAATTTTACTCTGTAGGCATATGGTGTATCATTATTACAGTGTGATATTGTATAATTGCTTTTCTCGTGTAAACATGTGTTTCCCAATCTCATTGTTGGTAATTAAATTTTGTCCAATATTTTATTGCTTCGTTAAAAAATCGGCTTTATATCTGCTTAGTGGACTGACCATTATTATGTATCATTTAATACTGACAGAGATAGGCATAGGAATAAAAAAAACAAAAATCAAATACAATATTATTCAGTATTTTGATGTAAGAATAACCAACAGATATTTTCATTCTTATTCGATGAAATTTTTACGTGAAATAGTTGATGCTGTACAGCATGGTTTTCAGTGGAATTGTTGTGAAATGTACCAGGGTCGGAAGTTGGACTGCGTCTACTACTACATGCGTAGCTTGGCAGCAAGCAATCCGTTCTTGAGTGCACGTGAAAGCCTAATGCAGTTATTTGACGATGCAGCAAGAAAGGTTCTGTGATCATCTTTTAGTTGACATCATTACTGCAAAGTTTATAGGCCTACTCAGAGTTTACTATGATTATCTGTGTACACACTGTAATCTGTAGTCATATATGATCTCGGTTTGCTCAAAAATCACCGTTATGTCTATATATTTCATGACATGGCTTACTTCCAGACCCTCAGGTTACTTGGGCGAACTTGTTCCCCGAGTGTGACATTAAACTTTGTTCATTCACCTCGTCACTGCATCCGTTTGATTTTTATTTTTTGGTTTTATCTCTGCCTTCATGATTTGGCGCTGTTGTTTGGGCGCCAAGAAGGGCGTCCGGCCTGTAAAAGGTACTGCCACAACATTATTCCTGACTCACCATGACAGAGGGTTGGCAGCATGCTGTCTCCAAGTCAGGAACACTGTTATTGTCACAGGATGGATACTCCCTTGAAGCAGCCCACACAGCCGTCACAGTGTTCCTGACCTATCTTGTCAGCATGCTGTCTCTGGTTAGTAACACTGTCATATTTCAGTGCTTTGATCCCCTCGGTGTTGGTGTTGGAGCACAGCTCCTCATGCTGTTGTTCAAACCTTAATGATGAAACATTACTATTGTGTATATCTGTATATGCTGTGTCAGTTGATGTATTGACGCATGCTGTTGATTTACACAAAACAGTTTCCCGTTAGTGGGCTCTGAGTCCATGATGTTTAGGTGCTGATGTAAATTATAAGTATAATAGGTCTTGCCACCCCACTTATCCCTTAGGGGCCAGAGTTGAATTGAAAGGTGACGCGGTAGTAGGGCTATGTGAAATTTATGTAGCGTTGGCAAGATTTATATAGCATCGGCTCTCCTTTACTTTAGGGGACTCTGTCTGTGCCTGCTTTTCGGGTCAAGCTAGGCGCTAATGACCTAAACTGTGTTGATGTGCCATTAAACCCTACTCACTCACTCACTTTCAGTGCTTTGACACTGTTTGTTCTGTGACAGGAAGGGCATCCAACAAAGTTCTGCCACGACAGTTACTAAGGGTGGGTTTCTCGTTCTTGACCGGCTGGTTAACTGAGCTCTTGACTGGCTGGTCAAGTTAAAATGCGTTTCTGGAACTACTAACCGACGGTCAAATGTCACCTAACTTTAACCGGCCAAAATCGGCCGGT
>Ga0209679_1000643_pt1 | contig 13035 bp, 7 predicted proteins | sample WorMetHEROISLAND_4_FD_187408 | JGI IMG/M metagenome (GOLD analysis project Ga0209679, IMG submission 187408) | Marine gutless worms symbiont microbial communities from Max Planck institute for Marine Microbiology, Germany - Olavius sp. 2 HERON... ...
TATATAAAAAGTCTAACACACAGTCATACACAAGTAAGCAGTTAACAGGACAACACGCTATAACATTACATACTTTCAGATACAGTGCAGTCAGCTTGTCGCTTACGAGGAGCAAACTGTGGTGATTTGGAGATGCTGAACATACAGACACTGCAGACTGGGTCCAATTCCAATTCCAAAGTGGGGCAGGGCAGATATAACTGCCCCGTAGGCTTAGACCGCTGACTGGGCCCATCAGCCATCCCCTGAAGATCCCCGGTTATAACCAGGTGCTATAACAGCTTCTGGATAAATCTACTAGATTTTTTTATAAATCTCTCCAGATCTATGACCATTGTGTGGTCAATATCTGCCGGGTGTAAATACGATTTTCCCCATACTTTAATGTGATAAATCTATCACACCGGCAAAGAAAGTGAGAAGCTCTCTCTATTGCCACACTACACTGATTGCATGACGGGTCATTAACCAGTCCCATTATGCTTAAATGACGGTTCAACTGTGCACGTCCCAACAAGACGCCTATGACAAGTCTGAGTGTCTGTCAAAGACTGGGTCGAGCAATGAATGCTGACGGAGACTGACGGAACTAGATACAAGGAGATACAAGAAGACCTGATGGGATTGTCAGAGGGAATATGCAGAGTTTTGGTCCATCCTGTGAGGATGCTCATGATAGGGATCAATGGAGACAGAGAAACAAGGAAGAACCGGCTAACCCTGGTTTACCTGAAAAACGGCCATTAAAACGGCGTGCATGTGTGTTTGTGTCCTGTTACTGTGCAGTCATGCAGTCAAGCAGCCTACCATTATTTGCGTGACGATCTGCGTCTTCTTTCTTTCCATCGTACTGATAATCATCATCATCATCATTTGCAGCATCGTCGTTTTCCTTCTCATCACCTCCATCATCATCAGCATCGTCATTCCGAGGATTCTGCAGCTGCAACAGCGGAACAGGATCTCTGTATCTACACACCTCGGGGTGTTGGAGCACAGCTCCTCATGCTGTTGTTCTAACCCTAATGAGGGAACATCATTATTGTGTATATCAGTATATGCTGTGTCGGTTGATGTATTGACACATGCTGTTGATTTACACAAAACAGCTTCCCGTTAGTGGGCTCTGAGTCCATGATTTTTAGGTGCTGATGTAAATTATAAGTAGGTCTTGCCACCCTACTTATCCCTTAGGGGCTGGAGCTCAATTGAAAGGCGATGGGGCAGTAGGTTTACGTGAAATTTATGTAGAGTTGGCAAGATTTATATAGCGTCGACTCTCCTTTACTGTAGGGGATTCTGTGGCTGCTTTTTGGGTTCAGATCGGCACTACGGTAATGACCTAAACTGTGTTGATGTGCCGTTAAACCCTACTTACTCAACTAGGTATCTACGACCTAATGCTGATGACACACAGTCGAGAAACTCGTTCAAGAACCTTGCACAAGTCGGCTTCCGCAAGAAACTTGCACGTCTGAAGTGGTTTCTTGTACAAGTTTCTTGCAATAAATACAACACATGCTTAACCTGCATGCACACGACCAAAACTGCGAGGTCTGGCTGGTCGGCTGTGTTTGTTGTGAAAGTTTTTTGTACAAGAACTTGCATCGACATTTGATATAAGAAACCAGCAGTAGTCTACTCAGATACATTCCATCACTGATATGACTTGTACTACTACTATTACTACTACTACTACTAATACTACTACTACTACTACTACTACTACGACATCATATTATTACTTTTAAAAACACATGGACGCACAGACACATGCAAGACTGATGGACAACATAAAAACACAAAATGCCTCCAGCAGCATCTGACAGATGCATAGAAAGCCAATAACACACAAGTACAAAAAACAATACCTGGTCTTCCTCTTGCTGAACCTGCGGCTCTGCAATTTGCATCGGCTTTTCCATCTGGACATTTAAGTCGCCAACTCGTGCGTTATCAACATCATGCGGAAATTTTCCCAATTTACCGACATCTGGTCCACTAGCTCGTACAGAGTTCAGTACGTCATTTTCACGTCTGTCATTTGGCATAAGAGGATTCCGATGACGACCAAACCTTCCGGCCAAATCCCACTTCTCATCCGCACCAAACTTCAGAGGCTTTGCCGGCTGAGCATCCTAAATATTAATAACATCTAATTTGAACAAGTAACTCTGAAAACATTCATCACACTCATGACAACAAACAACAGTAAACAAACTGCCTAACAGCTGTAAGATCACAACATACACAAAGAAAATCATTACACACAATACAGCTAAAACTAGAAGGCGTTTGTGAGAGTGCATATCTCTGCCAAGAGAATTTTTACAGATGCTCCCTTTTCCAAAAAATAAGGGGTCATGTAAGGGTTCATGTTCGGCTGTCCCTGAAAACATGCTTGACAAATATGAAGTCCACAGCTTTAACCGTTTTGGAGCTATTTGCATTTAACTCCCAAATACTGGTCAGACTGACCGGTCCACTACGCACACACGGACAGAAACACAGAAACACAGACACACATCGAACGAACACATTATCTCCGCCATTCACTTCATTCACTTGACGGGAGATAATAAAATCGGAATCCTGCAGTGCTGAAAAAAGATGCAATTAAACCCAGATTACTCGTCAAACAGCAGCATGCAATAATCTGCTGTGACACTCGTAGCACTTGCAGCAATGAGACAGTAGCTACAATGATCTCAAACGTCAGCTGAAGACATATTGTGCCGACAGCCTGCAGTGCACAGCACTGTGACACTTGTTTGTAACTGTGCCATACAACAGAAGGAACTTTATTATCTCCGCCAAGTGAACGAAGTAAGTAAGTAAGTAAGTAAGAATGCCTCTAAGGCGCAGTTAGCACAGCTCGCACTGCGCCGTGGCCCTATTGCCCAAAAAGAAATGTCTTAAGTGACCGCCTAAAAAGACCATAGGACATGTCTGGTTGTCTAACATCAGACGGCAAACTGATGAATGGCAGAGATAATGTGTTCGTTCGATGTGTGTCTGTCTGTGGTTCTGTGTGTGTGTGCGCAGCAGACCGCTAAATCAGACCAGCTTAAAATGGGAGTTAAATGCAAATAGCTCCAAAACGGTTAAAGTTACGGACTTCATTTTTGACATGCATGTTCCCAGGGACAGTCCTGACATGACCCCATAAAAATTTTTCGAAAAGGGGCCGAAGCCAGGGTCACGTGACCCCCTAAATTCTTTGTGTAAAATGCCAATAGCTCCAAAATGGTTAAAGCTACAGACTTCAAATTTGACGTGCATGTTTCCAGTACAGTCCGGACATCACCCCTTAATTTTTTGTCTGTAAACATTCACTTGGCGGAGATATGCACTCTCACGAGTGCCTTCTAGTTCATTATGCGGCATCGCTCAAAGCGTATGTCCATCTGTCACACTTGTCCAGCCGGCTAAAGCGACTAAATGGAACGAGATGCCATTTGGCAGGGACACTCGTGTGGTTCTAAGTAACATTCTGTTAGACCAGGGACCTGGTCCCCCAAAGGAACAGGAGCTTTGGGGTCAGAACCCCCAGTTCGCAGCGATGCCACCTATCGCATTACTTTGGCCAGTATTTACTTACTTACTCACTTACATCAAATGTCCATCTAAGGACAAGCATATCTACCAAATGAGTGTCTAAACAGGAGAAGAATCACTCCGTGCAATGACTGGGAACTATTTGTCAAAAACAACAATATAATATTTGGTTACTAGCACAAAATATCTCACACTAAATGCTGAAGTAAATTTAGACTGACCATCGTGATTTGGTGTACAGTTCATAGTTCTTCTGCATTTTTACCATTTCCGCTTCTGTATTTTACCATTTAAGCTTGTATATTGCTGAAATACAACTAAAATTCAACCCACAAAATCACGCCATGCCCACGGAAGAACAACGTTCAATATTACATCAACAATGACAACAATATAATAAACAGAAATGGTCTTTACTTACTAATGGATTGTCAAGTCCATTCTGTATATCTGGCGGCACCACCTGGTTAACAGCCTCTACAGCAGGTGCTCCCCGCTTTATCACCGGATGATCAGGTTTCGCTTCACGCGGTTCGAAATACGGCTTTCTCTCGTCGTTATCTGCAACAAGCAATCTACGGTGATTTCTTCCATAAACTGCTCTATGCATTGAGATTTTATTTTAATCTGCACCAAAATATACCAGACGAGCAAATGATAATTATCTTCTTACTTTTACAGACTAGCAAATCTACAGCCACTGTAACACAAGCACTATCATATGGACATCCCATTTTTCTACAGTGAAACTTACAAGACTGTTTAACAATTAAGCAACAAATACGCGGAACGTCCACAAACAATAAATATTGTGAACAGAAGCTAAAGCCATGTCTCAATTAGGGTCAGAGTCTCCAGCCACTAGTTATCGGAAAAGTGAAATTATAATAATAATTATACTAATAATAATGCAATTTGTAAAGCGCCATACGGTTGTAACTTAGAGGTGCTGAAATTAGGTCATATACATGTCACCAAAAGAACTGCTTGACAAATATGGTAACGGAAAAGTCATCTTTGGCACTGGTTACGCTGACTTTTTACCTCTAACCTTGATGATTGCAATACTACCTGTGTACTAAGTGTCACAGAAGAAGGTAAAAACATCAAAACATCACTGACATGAGAAATTACACTTCTAACAGTCAATGCTGAAATGCAATGAACAGACTGCCAGTGAGTGTAAGTCACAGAGCACAGTAGAACGTAACCTGGCTTATTGATCTGCATACGAACTTCGTGGTCTTCATCCTGCAAATGACAGCCATTTGCTATGACAATTGTTCACGCTCCTGGAGTGCATGCAACAGTTGTAACAGCTGGCCATTGTACACACGCTAAGCTGACCAGTGGGCATGCTTTGGCTAGCTGTTACAGCTGTTGCATGCACTCCCGTGGTCTACGCTAATTAACTAGCTACTTACTCATTAATTAGAAAATAACTGAAAAATCTGAGACAGTGAGCAGTGTCAGCATGAATGCTATGCAAAGTTTCGTTGCGCTCCGCTGTGTACTACGAAAGCCTTAGGGATTTTTTGACTCTTAGAGAACTGATACCAACAACAAGAACAACTAGAGTGGCTTCATGGGACCCGCCTTCCAGGTCCAAAGATTGTATCAAAGAAAATTAACAAACAGATGTCTCGGTCTTAATGGTGACGATCATCTGATGAACTGTTACTCTGCAGTTTTCAGTTTCCAACTGTGGCAGGGCAGTTTCTGCCACCCTGAAGACTTAGTTCACAATGCAGGACCATCAGTTATCCCAGACAAGTACTGGATACTAAACAGTCACGTCAGGAAAAAGGAAACAACATGGCTACACTGCTGACCAGGTCACAATGCCCCGAACATGCAATCCGGTACATCCAATGTACATCCACCCTCATGGACTTACATTCATGGCACTTAATGAATGGATGAATATTAGCACTTTCTCACTGTAAGGAGAAGTCACTGTTAACACCGTCCCTTCCTGTGTTACTACGCAACCTGTGACGTGATGCAATGGCGACCGGTTGTGTGTGTGTGTCCTTGCTGAAACCAGCCAAGATTGACAGGACACAACAGGAGTACATTCCCTGCAGGTCTCTAATTACAATATACAATACAAACTCGGTATAAATTCTAAAACTCAAGACACCGTAACTCTTTCTCAGTGGCAAACATCATGCTTCAAGTGAAGATGCCCAACAGCACATCATACCTCACGTGGCATCTGGGCAATGTGATTGTCAACATTATCATTCCGCGAACGACGAGAATCTCTCAGCCGACCTCCTTCCACTTTGCCAACCAGCAATGGCTTCTACATGCAAACATTCAAAAAAAATACCCAACAACAATTTATAACAGGTATAAAATGCATTTCACAGTACTGCAACGTGACACTCTTGTGCATTAAATCAACCGTACTGCCCAAAATGCCTTTATGTACACAATGGTTGCTGGCCTATCTCAGCATGCACTGTGTATGAATAAGTCTGACAAAAACTGTAAAGTATAATTTGTATTATTTTATTTTAATGCACACGCAGTTGGCTGCCACAACTCCCACAGCCAAACTGCGTTCTCAACACAGCAAACAGTATATACCTCTCGCACTCAGCCAGCCAGGCTAGCTTGCCTGTAGCCGAGAGCATCCATACCCAACAACAGCACAGCAGACCAGCACGACAATAATACTTAGCATAACAGCCACACTCAACAGCGACATTTAATTAAACGTTCAAGGACCAACATATACAATAACTGAAGAACTGACAAATATCACTCGCCATTCCAACTATGACAGACACAAAAAAAAATAATTCCTAGCAACTCATTAGGAAAAGTAAAGTCCACTTTTTTTATCTTGAATTCATTAACTTTGGGTTAACTTAGATGCAGTCACAAACTGCAGATACAAATGTATGTATCACAGCGATGAAAGCAATAGACAAAGAGTTACAACATGAGCAGAATTTTGCGTCTGCACAGCGAATAACAACAATAACTAGCAAGCACTCAGACTGAGCAAAACTCCACCAGAGCTAAACAATTTACCCCGTCTACAGTTACCGTCGTGAATTTTGTCAAAGCCATACTTGTCGCCAAAAGTATTTTCGGTAAGCAAATATATGCCACAGACCAAAATTTGTGAAGACATCTCAAACTGTGGTCGAACTACTGCCGTTTGAAGACGTTTAATAAAATCACAATAAAAATGAAAAGCAATGAAAAAACATCACAGCCCATGCCTTGTTGCAGCTGCTGTTACTGCAACTACTACTGATACTCCTAGTACTACCACTACCACTACCACGACTATCATCATCACTACCACTGCAAATGCCACTGCCACTATTACTATTACTACTACTGCCCGTATTATTAACTTTGCAAATGATGTATAGTCATCAGATAAGACTGATCAACCTTGGACGTGTCGTGCTGATCATCTGCTAACTGTTTCTGTAATGCACTTATCTGTCGCTTCAAGTTGGCTCTCTCATCTGTGCAGTATACCACAAGAATATGAGCATCACCACACTCTATTATCTGTGCTGCAGTAAGAACTGGTTTAAAAAAACAGTTCTTGGTTATTTATTATAAAGCCACAAGTTGACTCTACAAGAAACTCTTGTACAGGTCACAGTGGTCTAGTGGTGACGTGCCTGACTCCGGTGTGAGAGGACTAAGGTTCAAGCCCCACCGTGGGCAGTTGCTGGTCTGAGGGTCGGCGGCCGCTTAGCCCCATTCCATATTCATCGTATAAGCCAGGTGAACTCTCTCAGTGGCTCTAGATACGATGACAGCACCACAAACATTATCAGCCTTATCATTATTATTATTATCATTATTATTATTACATTATACATACATCCGCATGTGCCCCCAATGTCAACCTGCCTCATAAAACACAACAAACTACAACTGACACAAGTACAAGTAACTGCAGATGGACATCGTTTCTGCATATTAGCAAAAATTTAACTAGAGAGCAACGGATACAGCGTATTACGTTTGCCGCCGAGATGATACACAGCAATTTAGACGGACGCCGTGCATCACAATAACTTCTCCGCTTGCTAAGCAGCAGCAAAGGTAATAAATATGCAGTCAAGCACAGACACACGGCGTCAGACATACACACACACAGCGCGACAGTGTGACGCCGACCCTCATAATACCTTCTCTGCTCGCTAGCGACATAAAAATTAACATTCTCATAACTATGACAATCATAAGCAAATCACAACAAAGCTTTGCCATCACGTTATCGCTAGTAGAAAGCAGGCATCAACCTCGGAGTACAGCAATCTCGTTATCACTCTCTTGCTTGGATCGTTTCAGCTGTGCGCGCTCCTCCTCGTGCTGCGTATCAAGCTCCTGGTGTCTCCGCAACTCTCTCTCCACATTGTCGTAGTTTTGCTACATAAATAGCAGAAAACATCAACTAGACAGCGCTGGATAATAAGAATAATGCGGCGTGCAGTCACAGCTCGGCGACAGACATACACACACAGCACGACAGTGTGACACCGACCCTCACATTACCCAGGGATGTTAGGCCTCGAGGCCAATTCTGCTGGCCTTGCCCTTGATCTCAGGTTGCTTGAACTCGGTCTTGGCCTTGATCAATTGGCCTCAGCCTCGAGTTGAACGAGGCCAAGGCCAAGACCCGTGAGGTGTGAGGTTGTTTCAGAACAGTACTACATTAAGCATATTTTGAATAGCGGTTGGGATTGGGAATTCAGATGACCTGGGCCATCTGGGTTCAACTGAAGGAAATGCTCGGGCACTTTCGGATTTAAAACATGATAATGATAGAATGACTGTGTGTGAACGAACATAAACAAATAATACACAGATCGACAAACTGCATGTTATTAGTAGTTTTTTTGAACATGACATTTTTGCACGCTATTTTGGCCAATTGGCTTTTCCAGAGCCATAAACTTACTTTTCAGGCACTTTTGGATTTAAAACATTATGACAACAGAATGACTGTGTGTGAACAAACATAAACAAATAACACACAGATTGACAAACTGCATGTTATTAGTAGCTTTTTTGAACGTGATATTTTTGCATGTTTTTGGCCAAGTGGCTTTTCCAGAGCCATAAACTTAGTTTTCCACAGGTTATCACAACAAAAAGTAAATATAATAATTACTTCATCAAGGATCATTCCACATCAACTCCAGCAATATGATTCTGTTTACCCAGGCAAGAGCTGTTTTACACAAACATTTGAATGATGAACTAAAAATACTCTGTTACAATTTTTCCCTTATGTTGCATAGAATTCCCTGCGTTTTTCCTGTTCAGAGAAATCTCTGAGTATTTCAGGTTTTCAAGGTTTATGGCCACCCTGACTAAGTTTTCACTACCGAAAGTACTCAACAGATTCTGACCTAAACTGCATTGATATGCTGTTAAATCCTACTCACTCACTCATCCGATCATCAAACAACACACTATACCAAACCTAGCAGAGTAATGCAGCAATAACTTCACAGATTACTGCAACAGGCTTAAGAGATTGAACTGACAACTGTGTCAATAAAGATCATGCTGACCTTAATCTGTTTCAGCTCGTCATTCAACTTCACATTACGCTCACTGAAATCTTTCTGTACAACATCACACCCAACGCCATTACTGCTAATGCAACTACTACAATCACCAACTATCGTGCCGACTATGATGACAACTACAATGACAACAACTACTACTACAACTGCTGCTAGTAATACTTCCCTCAGTTTCTGCATTACTGGTATTCCTATGTTTTTCATTACCAAGTATAAGGCAAGGCTACAAAAATATCCTTTGGGATTTTTCACAAATTTGAGGCCAATCCTGACATTCAACTAATGCTAACGCACAAGTACAATTAAGTGCTAAGTTCAATTCACTACTTCTATCACTTTAACTGGCATTGAAAAACCAACAACAACAGCATGCATGCAGAGCAACATAACTTCTGTTCTTGTACATCTTTTACATGTAAGTAGTAAATCTTGTCATTAAGATCCAGAAACAGAAACAAAAAGGTGAGATTTCGGATTGTGACAAAGCCATCAAGATATCTGTAATGAAGTACACCTGACGTGTTTTTGACTCATACCGAGCAAGGACAGCACTGACTGACTGAGTGTCCCAGTATCGGCAACAGGCAAAAGAGAAAAATAATGAAAACACTGAGATCTCAGTGTTGAAAGAAAATAAATTTAAAATGACAGATTTACATCAATTATAGTGGAATTGTAGAAATGAAAAGAAATTTGATTTATTTAATGAGAAAATTGACACATAACCCAACATGAGACCAGAAATAGGCCGGATCAATAAAAACTCAAAACTGAGAATGATTTCTTGCACTATAAAGTGTTACACGTAGTGAGCACATATCACTTTATAGTGTCAGCATCGTGTGCACGTAGCTATCACTGATATTTCAGATGCACGTTTTGAATCTACTCCCAATGCTCTTCTGTTCTGTGTGACTAACTTTCCATTCGTATTCCACTTCTTTCCAATGTGCTAGTTTCAGCTTCAGTTTCACTTACAACAAAATTTCATTCAACATCTAAACTGTACGCAAATCTGCAAACCACTGCAAAGTTACTGGACACTGAGATGCAGATGTCAAACACAGAACCAGACCGTGAGAATTCTTTCAGCATGCAGTGATTCACAATATATGCTGTCCTGTTCAATTTGTAACTTTGTATCCACTAACTTAATTCCTTTCTAAATTTAGCTCCCACACATCTTAGAATAATTTTCATTCCAGTTTCTGTTCCACTGTGTCCGTAGTTGGGCTGATTTTCAGTTTTGGTTCCAGTTAACTGTAGTATCACTGGCAGCTATAGTGCTAAACTGTGTTACTGCCAACAAGATCAACAGCAAATTACCTTCTCCTGTTTACAACGTGCTTCTTGGTCTGACTTCGAGCGCAGCAAATCTACAATGACCATGTACTACATGGTGACACATAAAAACTAATATCTACCTTTGATTAACTTAACTTCACCTTACATTTTTGACACATCCGATAACAGCATGTATTATTTACATCCTCATAATAATACACAATATGAAGACAATTACAATTATGATGTTTCTCTGCATGATATGAATCATGCGTAGGGACCAACATAATTCATGGTGGAAAACAGGTTTCACACTCACGGTGATTTTTTAAAACATGCCCAAAGTCATGGAAAATTTATAGAGAGATTTTCCAAAACTCGTCAAAACTTTATGTGCCACATTCTACTGTTATAGCAGTGTAAGCTATAACAAGCTGTGGCGCGAGGCACAACAAACCCCGCCCCCTGCTGGCACCTAGCGAATGATACTGACTTGTTAATGGACTGTGATAACAAACAAATTGACCTTTGACCCGCCGACCCGTTTACCCAAATTGACCCAAAATGTAATCAGGTCGTCCCATGGTCACTCCACACCTTCCCTGAAAATTTCATGCAAATCGGTCCAGCTGTTTTCTCGTAAATGTTGCTGACAAAGAAACAAAGAAAGAAACAAATCGCCCAAAAACAATACCCCGTCCCCCTACGGGGGGCGGGGTAAAAATGCTACATGCTCTGTAATAAACAAATACTATGAAACATTCTAACACGTGCAACATTTTTCTGCATTTACTTATCAATTAATGAGTAATACGGTCTGACGTATTGTATCGTATACTGCAGAAGAATGAAACATATAATACAAACGTGGCAAACCTTCTTTGGAACTTTCAAACTTCTTGCGTTCAGTTTCTAGAGCAGACTGTAATTTAGCCTTTTCTTCATTTGCAGCTGATCACAGAATGAACCAATCAAATAATTAGCATCAACATTTTCCACAGCTTTTGCAACTATTCATTCGTTAGATTTATTAATTATACAATACAGATTCCAGCAAATGATTACATTTATCAGAAAACCGGCAATAAGCTGGTGCACTTGCTGTCTGCAAATCATCTGAATGCCGATCATTGTTCAGATTATTTATGGAGTAAAGTGAGTGCCATATTGATCCAATGAGCATGTGTGGCATTTTGCATCGGTCTTAACATAATAAGCCACATTTCTGCTGGACAGCTACGGTAATCTTGGCTGGATTCTACCAATCTGTTAAACTTATTCTACTGGTTTCCTATCCATGAGCCAGCAGGGCAGGACCAAGTCGACACAAGACACGGACCTCTTCAACATATACCACTTCATGACATCACTATTTTGGTACAAGGATGCTTGCTACAAGAAACACATTACTGGACGGTACTGTTGGATTTTCAACACTGACGGCTTTCTTTGTATTTTTATTTTGTCGTACATTTTCTTATTTGCTGAAATGATGGACATTGTGACTTCATAGTGTACCTGAGAGCAATTCTGACATCTGACATTGAACATTTTTCGACCACATAAGGAATTAGTACTTGGTAGTTGATTGATTGCTGACTGTTCATCCTACGATGGTGCATAGTATGCGGCTTCATTCATTTGCCACTAAGCACATATTGCTACAGCACGTATTGCTCCAGTTTTATGTGTCAATCAGATTCCTGTCAGTAATGCCACATTTCAGCAAAACATACTTTTTCTACTGAGAAGTTCACTGCACATGCATCTGACTGTAAGTAATATTCTCAGTGTGTCATTTACGTTGGAGCATTTTGCTATGCACAGAAGTGGACTAACAGTATACCGAAATCATCCATTCTGCTGCGCTAAAATGGGACTGGCTAGATCGACATGTAACGTTACATACCAAAATGGGCCTTAACAGTCATCCAGCTTTATGTACCAAACTGGTAACGTGCTGATCTGGTCATAACCTGAACCAGCCATACGGCAAACAAGAATCATACCGTATGTACGCAAGCCTGCAATTAACCCTCAACAACTCAAAGCGTTCCAAGGAATATGACCTCCAATCCAATAGGCTTATTCCGGCCAAAGGGAATATTAACGGACTCCTAAAAGCTCATCGAAACTTACCTTATTGCATTTCGTTAGACGTCTAAAATCAAGAAATAAACATTTTTCTATGGATCATGCAGTTTTTTTGCATATAACTGTTTTTTTCGAAGTTTTTCTACCAAAACATCGATGTCAACACAAACACTATTGAAGCATTGAATTTGAACAGCTATTTACAGTTTTAATAATATACCTAAGTAAGTAAGGTTTAGAGTTTTAACTGTTAGTAATTAAGTAATTAATAACATAACATAACATAAACGACAAATATGGGCAAAGCCAAAGACTTCTAAGCCCACATCATAAATAGTAAATTAATAGTGTAACAAAAAACTTAAATATCTTAACTAGAAAACTAAACTTCTGATTCCGGTTCCAGTTATTTCTACTTGCCAATTATATTTAAGTTCCTGTGTGTGCCAGAATTTATCGAGTCTATTTTTAAAAGAGTTGACAGAGGGTGCAGTAACAATATCTTCAGGCAGACTATTCC
>Ga0209679_1000644_pt1 | contig 13033 bp, 12 predicted proteins | sample WorMetHEROISLAND_4_FD_187408 | JGI IMG/M metagenome (GOLD analysis project Ga0209679, IMG submission 187408) | Marine gutless worms symbiont microbial communities from Max Planck institute for Marine Microbiology, Germany - Olavius sp. 2 HERON... ...
TGACTATGCACGCCCGACAGTCATGAAAGAAAACGTGATTATTATCCAGAACAGCAGACTACATTTTTTGTTTTACATTTCTCTGTACGTGCACATTTTTGTCTGTGTTGTAGCCTACCATACTTTAAAATTTAAATTGTTTTCTGCTTCTGAAATTTAGCGTTTTGCTGGTGTAAATGTGTGCCAGAACTGCTGGAAATACAAGGGTCATGGCTGGTAATTACAGACAGGATGAACATGGTTTTTATTATGCTGAGTCAGCAAGTTACAACCCAACTGGCTACGAATTTTCGGCACCAGGAGACCAGTTTCCAGTTGATCCGTAAGTAGTTTCTTATGTGGATTTCAAAGGATGTCTGTTGGCCATTTGTTGTTAACTTGCAAATGAATTTGCATCAGCCTGTGCAAAGTGGTTAGCTAACCATATTTGTGATATATTCCTCCATCATTGTTGTATTACCCCAGTATATGCTGTTATTGGAAGATGAAAGGAGTCTTAGATTTTGATATAACATACTGTGTAACCAATTAAACATTAACCCTTCTGTTTTATCCCAGCTCAGATCAGCCACGACTCTCCCACGCTTAACCTCCCATACAAAAAAAACATTGCTCCTTCATCACACACGCATTAATCCATTACCAAACAAAAGTACCTAACTAACCCAAGATTATACCCTCCCTACATAGTCTTTTTCTAGTAGGCTATCGTATTATATAGTACTGTTTTTAATTATTCTACAACTGTTCTATTTTTATCTATTCGACTGTCACTAGTCGAAAGTGTGAAATAAACATCAGTGTTGTCATTAAGCATTGGTGCCAAAAGAATGTAGTAGTTTACAGTATATGAAGAATGATATACAGATGAGAGAATTTCAGCAGTTATACCCCTATTATATCTGTGATGTGTCAAAAAAACAGACTTGAAGAATGTGTTACTGGGTTGATTGCAAGGGTAAAAGTATAGAGAGACACAGCCAAGGTGACGAGTATTAATGTGACAGAGTGAACCAGATCGAGCTTAGGCAGTGCTGTGAAGATCATACTTATCAGTGTTTGTTCCGTAAGTGTTTTGATGCTGTTGGTTAGGTGACAGGAAGGGCGTCTGGCCTTTAAACACTTTGCACCAAAATCCCGTAGCTATGGTAGTTGATATAGGCTGTAGTTACCTTATAGCAACCCCACCTAGCTGTCAATGTAACCAAGAGCAACCGGCTTACCAAGGTTCACCTGGAAAATGGCTATCAAAATGGTGTGTGTGTGTGTGTGTGTGTGTGTGTGTGTGTGTCATGTGTGTGTGTGTGATGTGTGTACTGATCAGTGTTTTGATATTGTTGGTTGGACGACAGGAAGGGCATCAGATGCCTGTAAAAGTTCTGCCATAACAATTTCCAAAAGTTTACTCTTGGGGACTGCCTTAATCTGGGGTAACCTAATGTGGAGTAATACCAGAAAAATGTGCCAGTTAAACAAAAACTGAGTGTTACTTAATTCTTTAATTAATTTTTAATGACAAATCATTAAAATATATTTTAATGATTTGTCATTAAAGAAATTGCAGCATGATATATTATTACAGATGGTGAAATGTATTTGCATTATTGAATTGCAGGCAGTTTGGTCAGTTTGATTATGGTCAAGTATATAATACACATTATCAAGCAGACGCTCAGTACTATCCATCCACAGTAGGATACTCAGGTTCCATATTGACACCAGATATTAGTATGTCTTATACACAGCAGGCTGGTGATACTAACTTTGATGATGAACCACCATTATTGGAAGGTGAATTACACTGTTTTGTTTTTGTTTTCAGCTCTGTCTTTAGTGAACTTTTTATATTAACTTTTCAGTTGCTTATTTATTAGTTCTTTGCCGTCTAAAATTTGATTTTGATGTAGTCTGATATCTACGCTCACTGTGTCTAATGATCCGGATTATTAACGAGCAGAAGGTATTGCTGATAAGGATACTTCCAGAAAAAAGTCGGCCTATCGTCAATACTTATATCGATTCTTTGTTAAGTCATTATTTACATGCAGTGACAGAATCTTTTTTATGTATTTTCTTTACCCATTTATCTGCATGACATTGTTGATGAAGTTGCTTATGATTTTTGTCAGCTACTTTCTCGTTATTTTATAATTTTTATGTCAGTTATAGATATTGCAGAACTGTTGGTAAATTTTTGTAGAATTGGGTATTAACTTTGAGCACATCTATCAGAAGGTAATTGTCTTGTCAAACGTTGTAAGTTGTTGCGAGTGTTTATAATTTTGGTGCATTTTAATAGACTTAAGAGGTGATAATTTTGGCTTCATGCTGAGTTTTAGTTATTAATGATAATTCACAAAATTGTGCAGTTCTGATTTCTTGCAGGACCATAAAACTACATATATGAAAACGTGCATGAAAACAGTGATTATTTTACTGGTTGTTTGTGATGCTACAAGATTTTTAGCAACCTGTGATACCAATACTTTGTGTGCATGTAGGTTTGCTTTGTTCTGAAATTTTGATATTATAAGCTTATGTTAAACTGAGAAATGTGCAACTGAGAAACATGCAGCTTGAATGATAAAGTAAAAAAAGAACTAGCTTATATCTTCCAGAAAGAAGCATCTGTCATGTAACAGACATTTAATGTGATATACCGGTACTGCATATTGAAATGTAATGGAGAGTGATTGTGACATTCTTTATGACAGTATTAAGTTGACGTGTACAAATTGCAACAAATTCAATGTAGACAGAAGATGCTGATGTAGCTACAGCAGTACACCTAAAATAAAAGTTGATTTTGAAGAAATCAGTTGCACATCGTGTTTATGACATAATTGTGTAATGTTAGAGCTTGTGTATGGGACAATTAATTGTCCTTTTGTGGACTTAATGTGTAGTGTATTGTTTTTCTTCAGACACTGTCGGTGCTGCATCCTTTGAAACACCCGGATGCTGCCATCATGCAGGACACTGACCTTGCCGGACCGCTGGTATTCTGCCTGGCATTTGGTGGCTGTTTACTTCTTGTGAGTTGCTTGATAATTGATTGCTGTTACTTGGTTGTATTAGTTTGGACTGTTATTCTGAGAAAACACATGCAACACACTGAACCCAGTATTTTCAGTGGATGAGCTTTGTGACAAAACTTGCAGCCCTAATTCATCATTTATATGATTACATATAATCCACTACTTATGAAGTAGATTACACTAGTTGGAACACCTTCAGAAGGTTGCTGTCTGCTGTATAGTTGATACTGTGTATATATTAATGCACATGAATGGATACGAATGGTCTTGTAGGCGTGTAAACTTTTCAACAGACCAATGCAAAGTAGTTTTGTACTTTATCAGAGACATTAGTGTTTAGGGTAAACTGTTATTGAAATTTAAATCCCTAATTTCTTTCTCATTACATCAGTGGTTTATCACTGTTATTTAGGCATTATAAAGTTCGCCTGGCCCGTAAAAACATCCCACACCTGCAGTCTACAAAGTTTTTCTGGGAGACCACAGTAAATACACTGGTTAAACAGAAGGTGAGAGTATGAGAGTATGCATTCTGATATTGTTAAACCACGTGTCACTCGTACTATTTCGTCTGTGTTTGATGTGTAGTCTGGCAAAGTTCATTTTGGCTATATCTACGGCATTGGAGTAGTTGGCTGTCTGGCTATGTATGCACTACTAAACTTGATGAGTCTTGCCGACGTGTCCGTCTCATGTACTGTTAGTGTGCTTGGCTACTGCCTTCTGCCGATGGTCTTCCTGTCCGTCTTCTCTGTCATTGTTTCATTGCAGTAAGTGGTTCATTGGTTCATTTTTATGCTTCCGTCAACGTAGTAGCTGAAGGCATTATGTTTTCCGCCTGTTCGTGAGTCTGTGAGTCTGTCACTCTGTGAGTCTATGCCTCCCAAACGTTGTTAAAACAATATCTTGAAAAGTATTGGACGTATTTTCACCAACCTTTCAGCATTGGTGCATTTTGGGACAAGGATGAGCACTTCTTGTTTTGGGGTCAAAATATCAAAGATGAAGGTCATGGTGGGGTCCAACATGTTGGAAAATGCACTTTTTGGCCTTGTTAGTGCGATATCTTGAAAATTACTGGACTGAATTTCACCAGACTTTCAGCGTTGATGCATTTTAGGACAAGGATGAATGCGTCAATGTGAATAGGTAGATGAATTTGTAAAGCGTGCATTGTCGGCCATTTGAATCTGAGGCGCTGGGCTGGGGCTGGGATGGGGCACTAAGGAGGCCAAAAAGCTGCTTTGCAAGAGACGGTTTTAAGTTGGCAGTGAAATCAGGATATGGTAGAGCTGTTTTGAATGGTCCAAGGAAAGGGAATTCCAAATGATGGGAACAGCTACAGTAAAATTCCGAGACCCGAAACCTATGCAGACATGGGGGATGAATAATAAATTAGAACCAGAAGAGCGTAAAGTACGAGATGGGACATAATGTTTCAGCACTGCTTAACCACATTGCACATATATCAGTTGTTTAAAAGGTCTTTTGTAGATTGGTGATTGTTTACTAGTTTCTCTTTTCAATATTATGTGTTTAACCCTTTCATTTAACTTTTCTCATTATCGTTATTTTTAGTGGTTCAGTGACGCAAGTGAATACATTTGTTTTTTCTGTTTTTTTTCAGGGGCTTGTTTGGCATTATTCTGACAGTAATAGCAGTGCTGTGGTGCAGTATGTCGGCATCAAAATTGTTCGTTTCAGCATTGTCAATGGACAAGCAGCAGCTTCTAGTTGCTTACCCCTGTGCATTAGTCTATGGCATCTTTGCACTGCTGACTGTTTTCTGAGCATTAGTCCTGGTGTCGTTTCAGCTATAATGTTTATTGCATTTTTGATTGTAACTTGACAAAAAATTTGCATTGTTATATGGTATACCAGTAACAATTATGTACGTTTATTCGTCGCCGTAACAATGATCTGTAATTGGTAAACAGCACAGTTATTAAATATAGTTACTGGTAAAGGGTTCAAACAGTTTGACTTATTTTCAACAGTGTAGTAGTAATAGCATTGCTTTGGAATACCGGTTTATAGCGAGCATATGAGCAGCATATATCGCATGTTTTGCAAAAATCCACATCGCATGCTTTCTCACATATAGTGGTATTTCCAAACTCGCATATGCGGAAATATGCAAAGATTTGCATATCTTCACATATTTCTGCATATGTTTAGCACATATTTCGACAAATTCCGGATGTTTTTGCACATTTTTCATATGAAAATGAAGCACATATTTCAAGATAAATCCCACTGTAGGCCATTTCTCATTGCATAAGCCTATATTGTAGGCTTGAAGACGTGTCACGTGTAGGCCAATTACCGGTATGCAGCAAATATGTGCATTGTTTATGCTGCATATACAGGTATGCCGCATATGTTTAGCACAGATTTTGACACATTCTGCGTATTTTGCATATTTTTTGTATCCAAATGAAGTGCATATTTGAGGAAAATCCTGCTATAAGCCGGTATGCCTAATTGCTAGTAACTTAATGAAATTAATGTTTTAGCTGATAAACCATTATGCACAGTCTTCTATGCTAAACATGTTTATGTCTGCATTTTGCTACGGAATACTGTTTCCTGAATGCACTATTGGGTGGCATATTTCAAGTCTTGGCTGTGCTTATTTGGTCTATGCTGAATCTTTGTGACTGTTTTTTGCCGATATTTCTCTTTATCAGTCATTGCTTCTCACTCTTCTCACTTCATCTGTTTTTATCAAAAAGGTACGGTATTTGATGGCAGTGACACATAAATTTAGTGCAAAACAAAAGGCCTCACAATAGTGTCACACTATTCTACTTTGGATGTTTGAGGGAAGATGTGTTATTTTTAGAGCTGTCGAATTAACGCGTTAATTAACGCGTTAAAGAATTGATCGCGATTAAAAAAATTAATGCCGTTAAAAAATTAACGTACATACATAAATTCTATGAAGCAGGAATTCCAACACGCAATTGAACAGCGTTTATATGACGATTCGATAATATTCAATTAATTATTAACAATAAATGTCGGCTAATTTGTCGGTTTTACATCATTGTTTGATAGCAAGTTCGACAGTGGTCGCATCTTGTAGATGAGTCGTGAACAGCAAGACGTGCAGTCGTTCGCTGACGGCAACCTACAACATGAACTATACCTGTCAAATTGACGCGTTAATTAACGTTCGACAGCTCTAGTTATTTTGCTCACGATATATAATATATTTAAATGTTATGCAGTGTTATTGGTTCCATGATATGTGGGTAGCAGGTTTCAAGTACTGAGCTCTCGGAAGGGCAGACAGTCATGTTCCCCATTGGACCGTTCCACCTGGACATTTTCCCCGCCTTTCCAAAGACCTAGGACATTCCTCCCGCCGTGAGTGATGTTGATGACACGGCTGTGTAGTGCTGATGACAAATTGAGATGAATGCTCGTGGTTACATAATAGCTATAAAAAGTAACGGAACTTGGTTAGTTAGTCAAGAATCACAGCGAGATGGAATTCATTATAGGCAGTCACAAAGGACTGAACATATGTTCTGATGGTTTCATGTACACAAAGAAAGGAATCTTCGTTAGTTAACATTTTTACAGCAGTGTTGGTTCCCAACAAAACTTCCAGCCTTAAACCGTCACCATTTGGGACACATGACATCACGATTCACGATATATAGTTTCCTATAAACTGTCAGCTTGAGCCAACTGTCTGCATTTCACAGTTTTCAAGATATGGTGCCTCAAAGATTGTGGGTCACGACGTTGACCTTTTGGGGTCACTGTCGTCATAGGTCACATGACCAATGAATGATCAACGTATGGTTTCCTGTAGGTGATCCTTTGAAACTATCACTCTGTGTACAATGACTGCTGAGATATTATGTGTCAGACACTTAGCCAAGCATATTGCTATTGAAAATGCTTTGATCCCCATTTTGTGTTTTAGGGCAAAATTGGGGGTTACAGCATTTCGCAACTTTGTGCGCGTAGCCGCTCCCTAGGCACGTGTGGTGTTCTGACCTTCCCATTGAAAATGCATTCCGGGGTGAAAAATTGGGGCAAAATAGGGAAGGGGTCATCGGATTTTGACCCATAACGAAAGCATTCTTACTTTTCGAGTCCCAAACGACTGTGCAAAATTTAATCAAAGTCGAACAAAAATTGCGACCGCAAGAGCGCATGGAGAAGGACGCTAATCTGTCCCATGCTATGCTATAATAGTGGGACAAATAATAAGTAAACTAGAGAACACTGGATACAGCGCATTACCTTCACCGCCGAGACTAATGCGGCGAGCAGTGGCGGCTCGGCGCACACAGACAGACGCCTAGCGTCACAATACCTCCGCTCGCCAAGCGGCGGCGAAGGTAACAACACTGCACTCTTGTATGAATACAGTTTAGCTGAACCGATATGGACATTGGACATTACTTCATTGGCCTGGAGTAGAACGCAGACTACTGTTGAGATTGACTGCGATAGGCTGCCGACCCTGGGCAGATCAGACAGGCCTACGGTTACAACAACAGTGAACAGTCGTGCAGTTTAGCCGAGCCGCGAGACCACCTGGTCTACGCATGCAGTGGTCACTTGTCACGTCAGTGTAGTACAGTTGGTTAGCGGTCGTTATTCTGTGCCTGAAGTAAGTGACAGTTGTTGCTATACCACGACGTGACGTGAATCAGCCTATTTAGCAAAATATAGGCATACAAGATATTTATTTAAGCCTCCGCCGCCGGTAGGCGCCGGCGGAGGCTATATGTTTTCGGGTCGTCCGCCCGTGCGTCCGTGCATCCGTGATTCACGTGGTAGTTTTATGTTTCCGCGATATCTCCAGTATCTGTTGACAGATTTTCGCAAAACTTTTGTCACCGGTGCGTCACGGGACAGAGATGAACTGATTAGATTTTGGGGTCAAAAGGTCAAAGTTCAAGGTCACACCATCGCGGCGGAGGCGCACAGCACTCGACGCTACCGTCGAGTGCAACTTTTTCTAGTTATGGAATGTGACAAACGCACAAACAAAAAACACCTTGAGTAGAAAGTGGAACGCAACAGAACACAGAACACTGAACAAGTAATGGTAACAGTCCCGGAAAATGTAACATGTGAAGTGTACAGTGAGTACATAAAACAGGAAAAAGCAGTTTGAAAATATCATACAAATTCATAAATCCTACTTTCAGTGAAGATACCGCAAGGCTTTGGGGGAATTTGCTGCTATTAATGGCAATTTTACAGTTGGAAATGCAGCGTTAACTTACGATCATTTTCAGCGACTTAGGTTTCTCATAAGTTTGCTTGTATCGCTACTTGTGAGTGCGATAAGGACGAAGTAGTTCGTCACGGAGTTGTAGGCCCATGCTGTTCAGTACGTCGAGCGTTGGCAGCCCTTTTGTGGATGCTGTGCAGAAGTGCTAGTGCCTTATGCTGCCGCCTCTGCTATCGACGTAGGCCTATACACTGCACCGCAGTGTGCATGCAGCATGCGGCGATATCAGCTGAGTCAAGTTGGCGGGCTGCCACTTCTACACAGCCATCAGCTGATCGTTGACGGTTTTCGATACTTACGGTCCGGCTCTTCTGTGTCTCCGCTGATTGTGGCTTTGACCAAGTCACCCGGTAAGTTTTCATTTATATCAAATAATATATCACGTTGCAGAATTTAGTAATATGTCCACATCTGCGGCCTGCTGTAAGGCTAAGGCTGAATTGTTAGTGTCTTTGTGCAATTATTTTAGCCATGAGCCAGTGTCGCATCGGGCCGAGTCCCGTGCCTTCAAGAAGTGACTCGAGGAGCCCAGTGACAAGCGTATTTTTTAAATTTTTACACAGCATGCTACTTTAAAAAGTTGGGTGGCCAGCTGTCATCTGACACTGCCATGAGCCGTAGTTAAACGCACTGCAACGTCAGATTCTGTCTACCAAACCAAACATTTTTTTAGCATTTCTACATACGTAGCTTAACAGTCATGGCATACTTGTGATTTCCTTAGTGTAAATATATTCCGGCGTTCCAGAGAGTAAAAGACCATTAGGAGGCCTATTTTAGAGTAGGTCTACTGTGAAAACGAGGACTCGCATGGATAGATTCTGTTAGTCGGTGTTGTGCCTGATTCATGATATCCGTGTAAGCTTATATAGGTGGTTTTGGCAGTTCAGCGGTTATGACCGCTGTGCCGAATTTTGGTCAGTATTGCTGAATGTTCTTTTCGGCTAAATAAAAATTGAACTTCGCCGTCGAACATGCGCGAATTACAATTTAGCGTTCGATCGCCGAGTGATGACGTAGTAAAACCAATATCGTTGTTTAAGGCCACGTTTATTTGGGTTTCACATCACATCTTGTTCATCTTTATGCTGTTTGTTTGTGATACGTGCAAGTAGCGTGCTCTGTCGCGCAACTTGTAACACGTATATGGGCTAGTATAGGCCTATTGCTCCAGTTACGAACGGCGAGGTTGATTAGGCCTACGTCGTGCGTGCACTGTTAGTTCGCTGAACGAAACGAACGATCCAAGGGCAAGGTGACTCGTCGGTCCGAATAATAAAGGCCTTTGTGTGTGTGGCCTTTGTGTCGTCGCGCTGACGCCCGCCTTTAGTTGCGCAATTAAAACGAGCGCTTGGCGTTTTTACGGTGTCTGCAGCTGCAAAAAACGTGCTTTACAGTTCGTGCTGCGCGGTAGTCTGACCGACGCCGCGATTACTGTGGTCATCAGCAGGGCTAGCCTATGACGTGTTTCGGTTACGGCAGTCGCGGTTGTTTGACTCTCAAGGTTTAGTCGCTGAGATTAGAACAATTTTTAGATTGCATAAGTCGGGATGATGATAGTGAAGAGTTCGACGTAGTGGTGAGATTAATTCTGTAAGTTGAACTTGTATTATTAGAGTTATGATAATAAATAAGTGTTGTATTTCTGGATTTGTAGGAGACAAAACTTTAGTTTATTCAGCAGTTTTTGTGTGATTCTTGTACACAGAAGGTTACACATTGAGAAGATTGTGAAAGGAAGTGAAATTTTCTCCAGGAAATTAATTTTAAGATATTTTTGTTACGTGACGACTGTAGGACTATACTATGAGCTTGGCAAGATTTTCTTCATTAATAATCTGCAGTTTAAAATTTACAGTCAAACGTGGTTTGGGATTTGTTGTGTCTTTCGCGGTTCATTATACAACTACTGAAGAGTGGATGGTTATTGTAGATGAAGATACTGACAGAGGTGATATAGCAGTAGCGACACGAACATTTTGTGGAGAGGTGAAAACGGATAGCCAAGACATTGTCTGGGGACATTTTTCCTATTGCATTGTACTTAAAATAATAAGGTAAGCGTGGTGAAGACGCTATACAGAGGACACTGTACGGTTTTCTAGGATCTTGTCTTCGTGCACGTTTGAATCAGAAAAAAAATTTTCCATTGCTATCTGTATAACTCATTTGAGCGAAATGGGAGGCCAGGGCCGCTAGTGTGACATAGAAAGACAAACTATCACGTTACGTGTTTGTGTCTAACCGGTCTGCACTGAGCACGAAGCCAGCTAATAATCTATCTGTAGGCCTAGTCCAATGCTGCCGGTCACGGAATGGTGGTACAACGAACAAGTGCGTTTATGTCAGTCCGTGCCAGATTTGTCGTGTTCAGCCGGTTGTTTGCGGCGGTTTTCGGGAGAATAGTTGGCGTCAATCCTGGATCCCGACCAGTCTGTGTATAACCATATATATTGCACTCTTTCGTGTAGAGCGGACTGCGTCGTCACACGTGACGGGAAGTGAGAGGAGCGGGATGACGCCCGCCAATACACTCGCACCTGCTGTCGGTCGGTCGGACGTGCACCGACGTACGGTATACTGCTGCTCGGGCTGCTGTCCGACCAGCGCCCTTCTCCCACTCGTAGCTGCTGAGAACAAAGAACGTAGACGTAGACGGCGTACTCAGCAAACAAGAGTGAAGTATAGCTGCTAACGCCTGTTTTCAAACACCGAGTTTCGCGAGTGTCGTATCAACGGTATGCATGCATGCACGCACCTGCTACTTTTGACGACCACGTTGTGTGGTATTAACGCGCGCATATTGCACATTACAAACTTGCTTGTGTTAACTCAAAAACTCTTACTTAAAGTATCCAGGTGACCGGTGAACTTTGATGTTGCGTATCAGTATAGACAAGAAAGGGAGTGATGGTTCCCGTTGCTTGACAGTGTTTAATTTTTTTTCGAAGTCGGGATAAATGTATATGGAATTTTTGTAAAGCTGTAGGAAACGATGCGAATGTGTACGTACAAAATCTCGCGTGCATACCGCACGTGAACTCACGACTGCGTGGGTGCTGGCTAAGGTGGGCGGGACAGACTGTCAGCTTGGTGACGATAGCGAAAGGGATGACGTCGCCGCGCAATAATCGATGCGCACTCAGGAACACGTGGCCTGCTGCTGCTGCTGTTGATACCGAATTGATAAGATGCTATGGCGGCGGCGCTAACGCCACGTGGATAAGCGATTTACTAAAAGTCGTAATAGGAAACCGTTCTGTGAGTCTGCTTGTGCATAACCCACCAATTAGTACCAGGAGCTACTGCCACTCTGATATTAATAGATAATTTCTGTAACCGGCGTATATCATACTCCTACGTGACTTACGGAGTGCGTTGCAGTTGTCATACGTCGGCGAACGAGATCACACGCGTGACGCTATTGGTTGACTTTGACTATTTTGCTAAAAAGAAAGGGGAGACAAAACAGGGGCGGTTCTCGGATCTGACGCTGACCGAGTCAAAAATTCTAGGGGGCATTGCGTCAAGAGGTATGGGGAGGGGATATCCCTCCCCATACTCCTCGGCGCCTTCGGCGTCGCGATCTCGGCGCTTTCGGCGCATCGAACAGTGTCCCGATTTTCTGTCTGCAGATTTACGGTCACCTTTCCTCCAGACGCCAGATACTGAGTGTTGTATGTCTGGTATGCCTAGGTACAGTGACGACGTATAATGTCGACTCCACCGCTGATGACGACGACGATGACGCCACCTGGCGGAGATGATTGGCAGAATGATCTGACGCTGACCGAGTCAAACCGCTACATGCTCGAGAATCAGATCGACTGCGATGTCTGGTTCACGCTGCTGCCGTCTGGTGGCGCTGCCGGCGAAGAACTTCCGGTGACAGTCGGTTCTCATCGGTACATGCTCGTGTCGCGCAGCCCCGTCTTCTACGCAATGCTCAGCGGACCGCTGGCCGTTAGTTCCACCAGTAGGACTCAGCCGTCTCCATCTCCGTCACAGCATCGACGTCATCATCATCATCAGCAGCAACAGCAACACCAGCGGGCGGCACGGCAGGATGAACAGACGAGTGACCCGTCAGCGACTCGTCAAGAAATCCGCATCACTGACATCGCGCCTAACACTTTCTGGCAGCTGCTGAGGTTTGTGTCCGTAGACGTCTTCACACACAATAATGTGCACTCAGAGCTAAGAGTGAGTGAGTGAGTAGGGTCTAACGGCACATCAACACGGTTTTGGTCATTAGCGCCGAGCTTAACCCGAAAAGCAGGCACAGAGTCTCTACAGTAAAGGAGAGCCGACGCTATATAAATCTTGCCGACGCTATATAAATTTCGTGTAGCCCTACTACCGCGTCGCCTTTCAATTCAGCTCCGGCCCTTAGGGGACAAGTGGGATGGCAAGACCTACTTATAATTTACATCAGCACCTAAACATCATCAAATCAAATTTATTAAAAACAAAAGGACCATTCGGCCACTTACATTGTAGTAAAACACAAATGTAAAAACGTGTTAGAACTACGTAAAACTACATAATACGAAAAAACGAAACACGAACTATATAAAATGAACCTTGCAGAAATTGGCTAGAACTTGACTAGTAAGCGATCCCTTAAAAGCACCAAGTGAATTAAAATCAACACAGTTTGGGAGACTGTTCCACACACGAACGACCCTATAGCTAAAACAGAAATACCTTGCATTAGTTTTACAAGTGG
>Ga0209679_1000645_pt1 | contig 13011 bp, 12 predicted proteins | sample WorMetHEROISLAND_4_FD_187408 | JGI IMG/M metagenome (GOLD analysis project Ga0209679, IMG submission 187408) | Marine gutless worms symbiont microbial communities from Max Planck institute for Marine Microbiology, Germany - Olavius sp. 2 HERON... ...
ATGCATTGTTGGGAAGTACAAAGTTTAACTAGCACTGCAAGTTGCAACAGCATCGCTAAAAGGCTCAAATGACGTCATTAATAGGTGACTAAAAATGACGGCAGAGAACGCAATTTATGTAAGTAAGAAAGTTGATGCCTGGCGGCGGCTGCTGGCTGCCTGTTCAGCCTTGCTGCCAGAGATGGCTGCCAAAATAACTGCTTTTTCACACTATATAAGTAGCATTGGTGACTGGTGACTGGTGATTAGTCCTAATTTAAATATGGGAGATTTCATCTCCCGGGTAGCTTTGTTCCAGGAGGCGGGAGATTGGGGCTGAAATACGGGAGCTCCCGCAAAATACGGGATATCTGGCAACCCTAGTATTAGCACTTTACTGCTTAGTGTGGCGGTATTTACCGCTGCAGTAGATTTATTCTTAATAATATCCCTTTCCCATGCGCCTAATGCCGTCTATAAGTAAAATTTGGTCCCGATGTGTCCGATGCGGTGTTTCGTTGCATCGGCAGTGCTTCGTGTGTGATGCGCGGTGTGTGGTAGGACTAGGGCCACTGGCTGGAGTGTCATACCACCGTTCATAATGCTGCGCATTTGATTATAAGGAATAATCAACCAGAGTCGACAGTAGTAGTTACAGAAATGAAGAGGAATTGGCTAAGTATTACTAAAGGTAACAGCTGTGTAAGCGTTGCCACTGAATGCAGTGCGATGGGTGTGATGTATGGCTACATAGAAACTGCACTGCTCTCTGAAGACGAATTGCAGATATTCACAGACGTCAACATGAAATTCTGTTGCAACCGGTGCTGTAACAGTTGCAGTGGAATATACTTCAACTTTGGTGGTCCTGAAACGGCTGGGCCTGAAAATTATAGACAAAAAACGGGCCGGGTTGGGCCTAAGAAGTAACGGGCTGCACTGGGCCATGATTTTTAGGCCCATGCAGGGCTCTAATTAGTAGCATTTGACTTAGCAGTTTATTTGTTGCTAACTGACTGATGATGCAGAATGACTGATAATTACGAGTCGGCTGTGACTGCGGAAGCTGATCCAGCAGATGATATGACATGGAATGACTTCACTGTTCCACAGCTCAAGGAAGAACTTACTGTTCGTGGCCTCGAGACCACTGGTAAAAAGGCTGAGTTGGTAGCGCGTCTTGAGAAGTATGATAATGGTTCGTCATCATCTCAGTCATTGATATTTCATGTATTATCATTGTGTGAGTGTTGGGAGATCAGAATCAGTAACCAAGCAGGACCCCAACCAACCCCTGTTGCCATGGTAATGAAAATTTTTGCACATTGCTACAAAAGCTTTGCCACACATTCTAGCGATCGAATTGATTTGTACTTAATGTATACTTAGTAGATGGATGACTTTTTTGGTTTAGCTACAGTAGAAGACCAATGTAAGAGTAGATTTATGTTAAAATTAAGTTTGTTGAAAAATCACTTTGCTACGTTTGTCACATGCATTAACGTTGGTGGAATGGAATGTCGTGTCTAGTGTCTACTGAGTTACGTTTTTTTGGATAATGGTAGTACCAGTAGTTACGGTAATTTCCAAAACTTAAGTCTCACTCAACTTTTTCTGTATTTAATTTTGTTCTTGTAATTTTTTGCTACCGTAACATGGTGATTAAACATTTTTAAAAATATACATTTATCACTTGCATTGGCACAGACTCAGTCTTATGCAGTAAGCAGTGATTAGTGCATGTAAGTAATTATGATCGTTTTATATTTGAGCCAGTGATGTTAAACGTTGGCCTTGAGTCTAAATGTTTGGCAAGGCCTTGACCTTGAGGCCTAAGGCCTTGTTATTGTTTCAAGTCCTTGAGCTCAGTTCTGTGTTAGGGCTCACAGAATTCAGCTATTCTGCATGCACAGAATGTAGTGCAGAATTGGCATCCTTGTTCCTCGCACAGAATCAGACATGCTGCACAGTTGTCCAGAACACTGCTGAATTCATTGATTATTTTAGCTTTACCTGTTAATGTTCACTTTGGGTGTAATTGACACCCTTCTGCCTACTTAGTTCTTCGAGTCAGTCATTCTGGAACGCTGTGTCTCATTTTTTGTAAAACAGTAAGCAACAGTTTAACAGTCCGTCTGTTATTCAAAGCAAACGAAAGTTTGGTGCATTTGTGCACACTTTGATGATTGGTAACTAACAGTGGCACAGAATCACCAGCAGCACTGCACAGAGTTCCTCAGACCTTAGTCTAGGCCTCGTTGTGTGATATGTGATTAGAAATAATGTTTATCTATAAATTTTCTAGACTGCCTTACAGTGTTTCACACAATCAAATGAAATTCGTTGACATGGGATGGATACTTTTCTTTTAAAGTTAACAGTTGTAGCCATCGATGTTAGTCCACAATCTTTAGGCCAGAATTTTTGGCCTTTCTTGCCCTTGGCGTCTAAGGCCTTGGCACACAAAGCCTTATTCTGTCCTTGTTAACACCACTGTTTTGAGCTGAGCTGACAGTAGTGTAGGTTGTTGTTGTGTACGTTGCTGCAGACATGCTGGCACAGCAAAAACAAGAGGAGGATAATGGCGATGAATTTGTCGTTTGGAACGTGGATGGTGATGGTGCGTCTTGTATATAATTCATTTGTTACGTAACAGCCGTTTAGATTTCACTTTGAGTGTGATGGTGATGAAGTATTTTATAACAGTTATGTCTTATACAGTATAAGCATAGCTTCACAGCTTTGAAGAACTTTTTGAAATCGTAGACTCGAAATATTATTGCTTTTATTAAGATATGAACTTTTATCATTACATATAATCCGTATTTTATATTGGCTAAATATACATACGTGTTAATCAGAAATGGTAAAATAGTTGGTAAAATCAACTATTTTACCATAATCAGAAATGGTAAAATGGTTGATTTTACCAACTTGATTTTACCAACTATTTTACCATTTCTGATTAACACGTAAGTTATGTATTTTTAATAACTCACGGCACTGAATGGCCTATATTGTGCTGATGTGCCGTTAAGCAACTACTCACTCAGTTCAGCTTTGAGGCGGAATTGTTTGTTGATTGAAGCTGGTTGTCAGCTCGCTGATGACGTTGCTGTGACACAAAGTCTTCATTGTACTGTTGAGTATCTGATCTACCAGCCTGTGTGCTATCCCACTGCTAGTCGTTGTGACTTGTGCTACTTTTACGTGAACAGTGACAGTAACATGCACTCTTTATATTGCCCCACTTAGTAGAATAACGATGATCAGGGCCAGCAGTATTCCGCTGCACGCAGAATTCCACGCCGCACTGCGGAATTCGCTGTTTGCCAGGGAATTTGCTGCTTCCCACAGAAAGATGCAGTGTTTTGTGCTACATTTATGTCGAGGTTTTTTGGGCTCTTTTTTAATTTTACTGTTTATAAAACGATAAAATCTAGTCATTGTAAGCTTACTTTTATGATAATTATGAGTATCAATGGCGTAATGTAATGTTTTCATGTTACAGGTCACAGTAAATTGCTTATACTTTGAAGTGTTTCTAAGATGCAGTGTGTGCTTAGCCGTTGTACAGTGACGTGCTCTTGCATTAATGTTCCAGTTGTGTTGGAATTCACAGAGGACCAGGAGGAGCATGAGGACCATGACGACGTAGAGTTCGTCGGCACCGGCAATGGAACAAAGTCCGACGAGAAGCCGGAGACAACTGCTGAGAAGGATGAGGCTGGTGATGGAGATAAACCTACGACTGATAATGCTGCAGCAAAAGAACCAGAGCCTGACTTCACGGTTACTCCCTCGAAAGATGGTTAGCTGCTTGTACAGCAGTATTTACCCTACCTACATGGATATGTATGCAGACTAAACTTATCCGGAGTTCTGACTGACTACAAAGTCATGCCGTATCAGTCCCGGTATATTTCTTTAGGAGGCTGTTGAAGACCAAGCATAGTCTGTGTAGTGTATGAAAATATAGACCGGTGGAACAAAAATGGTGTAATGGTCAGACATGGAGTCGAGGCCACAACCTTCAAGGCCAATGACTTGACCTCCAAGGCCTAGGACATGACATTTGAGGCCAAGGACATGGCAAGTTGTCCTTGAGGCACCTGGAGTCCAAGGCCGTGACCTTGAGGACTCCATCTCTGGTAATGGTAGCAGTAATGGTAGTGATAGTGACAGTGCTGGCAGCAGTATTAGTATTTTGTATAACCAAATGCAGTCTGTTTAGTGTAAGTGTTGGTAATAGATTCTGTAGCGAGTATTAATATTGCTACTGAAGACAGAGTGATGGTGATAAGCTGTTATCAGCTGATGGAGATTAACTGTGCTGACATCCACATTGTTGTTGCTCATGTTTTCACAACTGTTGAAGTTTTTTGCTGACATATCCACTGCTGAACGTTAACTGTCTCTTAGCTTGGTCAAGTTAAACGCCAATGCTTTGATGCTGTTGGTTGGGGTGACAGGAAGGGCGTCTGGCCTGTAACAGTTCTGCCACAACAATTCCCAAGAGTTTACTTTTCGGTACTTGGGAGTAAACCTGGAGTAACTCCAGAAAAATGCACCGGTTAAAGAAAAACCGTATGCATGTGAAATTAAAGGTCTGGAAATTAGGCATTGATTTCTTATGTTTTCCAAGTTCTTCAGTAGAATATTGTTTTATTTTGCCCCCGTTATAGATAATTAATGTTTTGTTTAGGTGATATGCTGTTCCTGACTTGGTGTGGCAAGCGAGTTCTCATTCCTTTCAGAGACGAGGTTCAGAAAGGTCGGTGCAATTGAAACACCACCCATGTTGAGTTTAGAATATTTGTCTACTGCAAGAAGTGTTTTGTGGCATCAGTTTAACGCTGAAACATGTTTTAGCGTAACTTAGTGTTTAACTCAAAGCACGTGAAAATAAGGATTTTAAAAATAAGCAATAAACAGATTAAAATTTTAAAAAACATCGGATATCTTACTGGATGAGGCCTCACCAGGTGGCTGGCTCAGCCTCTGGAGTCGAGAGAACGAATACTGCCAAGATGGTTCCAAGTATTAATGACTCTTTCAGTGAAGAAATGTTGTCTAAGATCTGTAGTACATTTCAGCTTATTGTTTGCTATCACTGTTTACATCAATTTGTGTACATTACGAGTGAAGTGTTGAAGGGAGTCAGAAATCTCTGCTGCTCTGAAGCAGCTGCAGCATAACTTTACTGTTTGGCCTGTGATTTATTTTTTGCCCTGTCGGTTTTGGCCGAAGATGAAATGAAGCATTGCATTTTAGGCCCAGACACAAATTATGCGTAATGTTTCTGGCACAGAAGAAGAAAGTGAGATTTGGTTGGAATTTATTGTACGACGTCACTTTATGCTTTGTTTGATTTCTTTAATAGGACCGTTGTAATATATTGACATTTATTCACCACGAAGGTTGTCAAACACAAACAGATCACAGTAAGACATACAGACAGACAAACATATACACACAAGCACAGTTCTTAGGGCCTGATTAAGAGAAAAATGCCATCGTTGCTGTTGCCTCGAGTGTCATGTGTGGCAGTTGAATATTTAAGCCCAGATTTTGATCATCCGATGAGAACGTGTCGTAGATTATATTCTGACTGCAAGTTCAGGATGCATAGTTAATGCAGTGGACTGAGAATATCTGGTATTCCATTAATGGCCTGTTATATGTCTTAAGTGTTACAAATGACAGCAAATTATCATCATCATCATCACCATTATTATTTATTAAAAAGTGCACATAACAAATGTACGTGCATGACATTACGAAATAAGCTATCTTTAATTGTCTGCAAGAAAAACAGAGTCATACAAAGGAGAACTGAAGACAGTAGATAATGGGGCAAACACAATGGACAGGACACCATGTAGAGTCACTGTGACTGCAAGCTGTTACTTATGTCTATACAAATGTTGCATAACAAGTGCATTGCGAAAGAGACTAGACCGCCATGCGGGTAGTTCAAAATGGTGATCTCTATGTCTCAAGGCATTAACGGAGCTTTTAGTACTCGGCTAAACACTTCTTATCACCGAGTCAGAAAACGTGTTTGCACGTGTCTGTAACAGAGCTGGTTTGTTTGCAGACTTGCGACATTGCGGCAAGCTGCAGAACGTGATGATGTATCCGGTGCAGCTGGTGGACATCTTCAGTGACACGTTTCGTCCGCTCATCGAGTCGGCGATCAACGTCTCCACGGAGTTGGATGAGATTGCTGCTGGCCACGCTGTCAAAGGGTACGTACTCCAGTCTGCCTCGTATGACTTGACAAGTTATCGTTACCGTTAGCCAGGGCTGTTAGTGTCGCAGTATTGGTATTGAAGTCAATAGTATTGACGACACTTTTGGAATATTGACACAAGTGTCGGCGATACTTTTCGTCCGTCCACAGTATCGAATGGGCATTACCGTTACTCTTTTCAGTTATTTTTTTGGCAGTATCCGGTACCGATACTTTTGTCATCAGACACACTAGTTAATTCTGTGTGTCACCAACGAGATCACTGACTAGTGATTTTGCAAATTCTCGATGACAATCTTTCTATTAACTTTATGCACCTTCCGCATATAGTCATCTACTAATAAAGTTGCAATTGCATTAACACAGCCGTACCCACACGTGAAATTCTATATTATATTACTGTACAGTCTAACATGCCCTGAGTGACAGCATGCATGGTCTAAAATGCTGTAGCTATCTGAGACTGAAGTTCAGTTCGCTGTCAGAAGCTGCAAGAGCTGTTGAGACACTGAAGGAATACAAACACGATGGACAGGAACTGACGATCAAGTTCTTTGCAGAAGACGACTCAGAAGGTAGCGTTGAGCTCCGTCTTGTCACATTAATATAAACTAGAAAGTGTGGCAATGCCCGGCATGATGGCCGCCCGTTGGGTGCGCCAGTGTCGCCAGTTATTGAATGCTACTGACTTGTTAATGCCAGTCCTTTGAACTATGGCTGGTGGGTGGGTCAGAACTCTGGTCCTATTTTTAGCCATTTGTGGACTAAAGTAAACCAAGTTAAGTTTGCCTGTGCGGGAGTGTCCTTAATTCGCAACGCCTTTTTTTGAGCGACGATGTCTTGTTGTGTTCGGGAGATATTCGCAAAGTTGCGCGAAGTCGCGCAAAATTTAATGTTTTTGGGCCGCCAAATTTTGGGGGAAGGGACCACCCAAATTTCTGACCAAATTTTATAAATCTGGGTCGCCGTCAACCCTGTGGCAAAGTTTGAAGACGATCGGCCTAGCAACCTCGGAGATTAAGCGGCGAAAAAAAATAAGGAAGGTCGAAACAACAGCAGTAAAATATAATGGCCGGCAGCCAGCTATAGATGGCAGGCGGCCATAACACAGATACGTTAATGCAGTGCTTTTCTCTGTGGTGTGCTGTGTATATTAACGATACAGTACATTGCACAGCTGTGTATTCGTCATTCCTCAACTAGAGAGCACTCGGTAGAGTACAAACCTCCGCCGAGAATCGTCATGTTTCATTCTTAGCTGTCTCTAGGAATCACAATAGTAAACTGGAGAGTACTGGATACAGCGCATTACCCTTCGCCGCCAAGACTAGTGCAGTTGCGGCTTGATGGACACACAGAGACACAAGACACACACACACACACAGACGCCGAGCATCACAATACCTTCTCCGCTTGCTAAGCAGCGGCGAATGTAATAAAGAATCCTTCAAAAGATTCCTGGATCTGAATTTTTATCTGGATGCAGGAATCGTGGATCCAGATAGTGATACGGATCACCACCAAAGTGTAATCGATTGGTTCTTGGGCCATGCCCCATCCTTTCTCCGAAAAATTTTTTCAAAATCCGTTTGTAACCTCTTGAGATATTTTGCGCACAGACACACACAGACGCACAGACTGCTATGAAAACATAATCTCCTTCGTTTGGTGGAGGCCATGACACCAACACTGCTGCTATCATGTCTTTCACCCCTGTCTGTCTGTCTGTCTGTCTGTCTGGCTGGCTGTCTTTCTGTTTGTTTGCACTATAAAGTGGAAACAACTTATTTTATTTCTACAGACTTACAGGTTTCTCAGTATTGTGAGTGATCAGTTTCTTCAGAGAATCTGGCTGTGACTGGTAAAGTATGTGACTGGTAAAGTAAATGCCATTAAACGAATTTGTCCTCTGTGTTTTGGGTCAGAAGGTCACACGGCAATGACACAGGGTCGTAAAATGTCACAAGTGAGGGCGTGTGTAAAAGGTAAAGGTCCGGTACTTGATATAGTGCTGCTGCACGATGAACACATGCTCAGGAGTGCTTTACAGTCTCGGAAGTGGCAGCTGATTGGCATGAGCTAATGATACCGCAGTGCATTATGCGGCCATCCATTGCCCGCACTAGTGAACAATTGGACCCGTGATGCAGCATGCAGACTTACCACCAGCTCAATCAGCTACACTAGGCCTTCACCCCGTAGCCCGTAAGCTACAAATGATTTCCCGTCCTGCGAAGGGTAGGAGGCTGAGTTGATTTGAGCACACATAGGTTAGCAGCTTGCTCAAGGTTGCTTGCAAATGGCCCGCGGTGAGAATCAAACCACCAACCTGAAAGTTACGAGCCCAATACTCTAACCACTAGACCATTTACGTCTGGTGTGTGTCTGGATATAGAGCGCAAGTTACTCCCCCACACGACTGCTGATAGAACGTGAGTTTGACTAAATACAGCCATTCACTGCACTGCCGATAAGTTGCATCCATGTGAATCAGTTGCTGCTGTGTGTACGTTTAGGACACATTTTGTCGAAGATCAGGAAGGACGAGGCTGAACGCAAAGGTATGTCTCAGTTATATTCTTGTTTCATCGCGGCCTCTGTTTGTGTTATTATCCACACGTGCCACTAGTGCACGGATAACAGTTTACACAGCAGCCGGAGTAACTGACTGAAACTCAACAGACATTGTAGACGTTAACAGCGCACTTGCGGTGACGTTGAAAATGATAAGTTTTAGTTGTTTGCATCACGTCCAACTCTTCACTTGACAAGTTGTAATTGTGAACACATGACACTCTCAAACCCTCATCTCCAGAGCTCTGCGGTGAATAGACGTGCAGTTGCTGGGGCCACGCTGGGCTTCGAAATAGAATCGGGTCATACGGGCCATGCTGGAAAATATCTGGGCTGAGCAGTATCGAGCTAGAGAGATGTTCGTGAGTTGAAAATTTCAAATAGTTAAGTTGCCGGATGGCTGCATTTGAGCTTGCTGAGGTCAATGGCCACCTGACTGGTTTCATATGATATCAGTTCATTCTGTAATACTCTGGCCTTGGGCTCTTGATTTCAGAGATGGTAATGGAAATGCAGTTAGTGTGCAGTCGGCAAAATGAGCCGGGCCAGGCAGAGCAAGCAGCGGGCCATTTGACCGCTCCTGGGCAGGGAAATTGAGTTGCTTAAAGCCAGTAAGTTAACGGGCTGGGCCAGGTTAAATAGGTCTGATGTGCGCTGACTGAATGTATTGCATCGTCTAGTGTTGTTCACAGTGTTCGGCGCCTTGTGACTTTTTGTTTAAGTGCACCGTGTACAAGTACACTTACTTACTTACTTAGTGACGCCAATATTGACTGCAGTGCTCAGTCTTCGAACAAAACAATGATATGTCTTCACTGCGAGTCCATATTAATACGTTAATAAGCTAAAATATGTTGCTAGTGTAGCTGCATGATGGTATTTTGTACGTTGCCTCACTGGTTTTTTGACTCACTTTTGCATGTCGGGTGCTGTCGGTGAATGTGTGAACAAAATTTCAATTCATCGTCTATTTTTTGGCTTTTTTCACGTTTGTGATGCACAAGAAATAATCATTGACAGTGTCTGGAAAAAACGTGAACGGCTTTTTGTACATAACTTTAACAAAGTTGGGAACGACGACGGAAATTGTTCAAGTCGGAAACGTTTTTAAAAATGTGTACCACACACTTGAGTGACCGGCTGCCAAGATGGTGTGATCTAACTCAGACCACTCATGTTTTTAGTCTATGATGACCCTATGATAAACAGGCCCACAGCTGTACCATTTCTGTATTGGAAATTCCTTCAGCAACTGTCATTCAGTGTAACATTTTTCTTTCATGAACTTATTGATCTGATGTTCTTTTTTTGGAAAAAGACGTTTGAATGACGTCATATTGCCAGTAGTGATGGTGTGTGTGTTGTAATTTTAACCATTTTAACTGTTAAGATGATCCGAGCCAGAAATTATGGAAGTTTATGTAAACTTGTTAAAGTTACATACAAAAAGCCACTGGCCTTGGTGTAGTTACAGCTTTAGTTCCTGTTATTAATTTGACACCGGTGTTAAGTACAGTGCAGCCTCCTGAGACTAAGAGCAGTCACTGATGTCGTCAGGTTGGGCATCTGGACACAGATGCATGTGTGTGTGTGTGCAGATGAGTGCATAGAATTAACAAAAGAGGCTATTTTTTCATCATCTGAAATATTGAATTCTTTATGTGCATAATTTCATTTGAGTGTTTTTCATGAACTTGCTCTATTGATGCAGTAAAACACTGATCATTTGTTGAAAGAGATCACAGTGCTGAGCTGAGTAAGCATTTACTGGCCGTATTTGGAAGTTAAGATTTAAAGAAACTAAAGAGAAGTGAAAAATAGTCTGTTATAGTTCTGTTGTAGACATTATGGGTGTATATGGCACGATTTTTGCAAAATAAAAAGAAACAAAAATGCGTTTCAGCGTTTCTGCTGTAGTTGTGTTGAAGTAATAGTTAGTGATGTGAAGTTGGCAAAATTAAAATGAAGCAAAAGCCCATCACTGAAAGCTGTAGTTAATGCTGCTGCGAAGTCTCCCAGCAACCAATGAACTGATTGCGTTGAACGACACCGTGTATTTTTTTCAGGACCGCTGATTACTCGTCTGCTCTATGTGGGAAATTTGCCGGCTGGAATTGCCGAAGAGGCACTGAAGGAGTGTTTTCCCGACGCACTGCGTGCTATAGTGCCGAGCAAAGACAACGAAGACTCGTCCGCGAAGTCTGGCGGGTAAACGAACGGCCACTACAGTAGAAACAAGAACGGGAAAGCGCGATGGCAGCAGGCGGAGCGGAGTTGAATTGAAGGATCGGCTTTTAAGTCGAGCTGTCAGACATGTGATGGTTTCTCCGCCTGCTTGCTTGAAGAAAGATCTTTGACGTCGGTAACTGTAGCATGGTATGAACGTACACATACAGACGTTGTGGAGACAACCATTGAACGGCTGACGATAATTCAGTTTTGTTTCACTGCACAAGAAGAACATAGGACATTTGTATCACTGCCCAGGACGACGATAATCTACTGTAATTCTCTGCCTGCAGTGGCAGTGTAACGCCATTTGTAGACTCAGTAGTAGTTCACCAGTGGATTCACGATGATATTATGCGGTGGGATAGTTTGTCGCATGAGGCAGAGAATACGTAATACTGTGATGTTTTATACGCAGAAGGTGGGATGAGCAGAGAATAGGAAATGCCTGGGGAACATAACTGCGGGGCTACTGCATTACAAAACCGTTTTGACTGAACGTGCAGGTTGGTTGCAGATTTAATCCGGTTGCTTTACTTGTAGATATGCATACATGGAGTATACGTCGGAGACGGATGCAACGGAAGCTGCTAAGAAATATCAAGATGTTGAGCTTGATGGACACAGGCTCTATGTCATCAAGTCTATGACTGATCGAATGATGAGCTTCGGTGAAACAGCTTTTCATTGCTACTCGTTTGTTTAATTATTTCTAGTTTATCGTGTATAAGATATGTCACATTTATAAAGCGTGCAGAAGTTGCTTGGTTTATGTAGTTAAATGAAGTGAACAGTGGCTAACGGCATGAGATATAACCTCGTGACATGCTGTCAGACATTGCCACTGTGTGACTGAATTAGCACTAGAACCAGGGTTCAGACAACTGGGTAATACCCACTGGGATTTTGGGTTAAACCTGTTGAAAAAAACAGCAAAAAACCCACCCAAACATAATTCAGTTTCAGTTTGTCATGCCCGTAATAATTAAAGATTATGTTCACAGCTTCTAATGACCAGTAAGTAATGAATATGCAAATTTTTAGAAAAGCTGAAGTACTGGCGAATCTAAATAAAAGCTTTGCTGATGAACTAAATCAACCAACAAGCTTCAGCATCATCATCGTTTGTTTCACAGAACATAGGCAGTTACAATATGAACAGAGCACAAGTATTAAAAGTGTTCCGTAGGACAGAAAGGCCATTGGCGCTTACAACTGTCCATACAACCACACTGCTCATTCATATAAAAAATGCGAAAACTCAATAAAGCCCAAAACCCCCAAAACAAGTGGATTGTCCATTTAAAACTAGAAAAAGTTGCACTCGACGGTAGTGTCGAGTGCTGTGCGCCTCCACAGCGATGGTGTGACCTTGAACTTTGACCTTTTGACCCAAAAACATAATCAGGTCATCTGTGTCCTGAGGTGCACCAGTGACAAAAGTTTGGCAAAAATGCGTCAACAGATACTGGAGATATCGCGGAAACATAAAACTATCACGTGAGTCACGGACGGACGGACAGCGGCACGGACGGACGACGCGAAAACATAGCCTCCGCCGGCTTAAAAACATTTTTTTTCTGAACCCTGACGTGAGCTGAACTGTTAAAAGGACCACGTGCCCAAGGGTACAGAATTGCTCTTCCAGTGAAATTGTCAACCTACATTGGTTGTTTTTTTGCTGTTTCTTGTCCCGTTGTTTGGAACAATTTACCTGACTGTTGTTTACCTGACTATTGTCTGTCTTAGAAACCCAGCACTCTCCATCGACCTGTTTAAAGGCAACTTGAAAACTTTACTTTTTGTTCGGTATAGCTGCAACACTAACAGGACATTAATAACTGTTGTTATTATTATTGTTATTATTTTTTTTTAATACCCTTGGTAGTAAAGATCCCAAGGGTTAAAAGCTAAACATTAAAAACTGTGGAGTGACTAGTGGTCCGGACGGTCGATTGAGAAGGAATCGTGCA
>Ga0209679_1000646_pt1 | contig 12998 bp, 10 predicted proteins | sample WorMetHEROISLAND_4_FD_187408 | JGI IMG/M metagenome (GOLD analysis project Ga0209679, IMG submission 187408) | Marine gutless worms symbiont microbial communities from Max Planck institute for Marine Microbiology, Germany - Olavius sp. 2 HERON... ...
TCGAGTTGACCGGCTCGGGTTCCAAACTCGACGCCTATATCAAGGCCTTGCACGAGAAAAATATCGTAGAAGTCGTGCGCTCCGGCTCCATGGGCATCTTACGGGGCGAAAAAGCGCTGACATTGTAAAGCCGGACCGAATATTTTCTAAAACAACACATCAATCAGTTTCGACACGAGGCAGTTATGAATATTTATTACGATAAGGATTGCGATTTATCCATCATTCAGGGAAAGAAAGTCACCGTCGTGGGCTATGGCTCGCAAGGGCATGCGCATGCTAATAATCTCAAGGATTCAGGCGTCGACGTAACCGTCGCCTTGCGTGAGGGTTCCGCCTCGGCAGCCAAGGCTGAAGCGGCCGGCCTGACGGTAAAAAACACCCCCGATGCGATTCGCGAAGCGGATGTCGTAATGATACTGACCCCGGACGAGTTTCAGCGTGATCTTTACGACAACGAAATCGAGCCCAATATCAAACAGGGTGCGGCCATGGCCTTTGCCCACGGCTTCGCGATTCACTTCAACCAGGTCGTACCGCGCGCCGACCTCGACGTCATCATGATCGCCCCCAAGGCGCCGGGGCACACCGTACGCTCGGAGTTCGTCAAGGGTGGCGGCATACCCGATTTGATCGCGATTCAGCAGGATTCTTCCGGCATGGCAAAAGATATCGCCCTGTCCTACGCCGCCGGCATCGGTGGCGGGCGAACCGCCATTATCCAGACCACCTTCAAGGATGAAACCGAGACCGATTTGTTCGGCGAGCAAACCGTGCTGTGCGGCGGCACTATCGAACTGGTCAAGGCAGGCTTTGAAACCCTGGTGGAAGCCGGCTATGCGCCCGAACTGGCCTATTTCGAGTGCCTGCATGAACTCAAGTTGATCGTCGATCTGATTCACGAAGGCGGCATCGCCAACATGAATTACTCGATTTCAAACAATGCCGAGTTCGGCGAATACCACACCGGCAAAAAAATCATCAACGAAGAAAGCCGTTGGGCGATGAAAGAATGCCTGGAAAACATTCAAAACGGCAATTACGCCAAGCAGTTTATTTCCGAGGGCCAATCCAACTACCCGAGCATGACCGCCGAACGCCGCAATAATGCGGCCCATGAAATCGAACAGGTTGGCGCCAGGTTGCGTGAGATGATGCCCTGGCTCAGCGCCAACGCGCTGGTCGACAAGTCCAAGAACTAGTCATACACTCGGGCCACTAGCGCTTACGGTTTAACAATGGACGACGCCAACCCGAAAGAGACCCGCAAGAAGATGCGCCGGGGCATTTATCTGCTGCCCAATATGTTTACCACGGGCGCACTATTTTGCGGATTTTACGCAATTATCGCGGCGATGAACGGCAGATTCGAAATCGCCGCGATTGCGATTTTCCTGGCCGGGTTGCTGGATGGCCTGGACGGGCGCGTGGCGCGCCTGACCAATACCCAATCGGCCTTCGGCGCCGAGTACGACAGCCTTTCCGATATGGTTTCCTTCGGCGTGGCCCCGGCGCTGGTGGTTTACCTGTGGTCGCTTGTCCACCTGCGCGAGGTATCCAACTTGATGGGCAAACTGGGGTGGCTCGCGGCTTTCATCTATGCCACCGCCACCGCCTTGCGGCTGGCTCGATTCAATACCCAGATCGGCACTGCGGACAAGCGCTATTTTCAAGGCCTGGCGAGCCCGGCCGCCGCCGGGGTAGTGATGGGGGCGGTTTGGGTTTGCGAAACCTACGAAATTATCGGCCGGGACGTTACCTATGCGGCGCTACTCTTGACGCTTGCCTCCGGCATGTTGATGGTTTCCCGCTTTTCCTACTACAGCTTCAAGGATCTGGATTTACGCAAACGGGTGTCCTTCGTGACGCTGCTGGCGGCGGTGCTGATATTCGTATTCCTGTCGATCGAAACCGCCACCGTGCTGTTTTCGTTTTTCTTCCTGTATCTGCTGTCGGGGCCGATCGTGTCGCTGTTTCGCTGGAATCGCAAGCGTATGCGCCAGGCTGATAGCGTCGCCGAAGACAAACCCGAGTCTTAAGCCCGGCGGATTTTTTGCTTGGCAAGCCGACTATAGTTGGCTATATTTCCCTTTATGCACACGCGGTACACCAGTATTCAATCCAAGTCTCCAGTCGGTCTGGAGCTCCTGCCTGCGTACCTGCTGCTATCTCTGCTACTCGTTCTCCTGCTGCCGTAAGGCAGACCAGAGACTCCTGACGAGGGCAAACGTAAGCGACATCCCATATTTTCGAAAACGTTTAGACAAACGAGATAGCCATGAGCAAAGACAAATTAATCATATTCGACACCACGCTGCGCGACGGTGAGCAAAGCCCGGGCGCGTCGATGACGCGCGACGAGAAAATCCGCATAGCACGCGCCCTGGAGCAAATGAAAGTCGATATTATCGAAGCCGGTTTCCCGATCGCGAGCGAGGGAGATTTCGATTCGGTCAAAGCGGTCGCCAAAATTATCAAGGACAGCACGGTCTGTGGCCTGGCGCGCGCTAAACCGATTGATATCGAACGCGCCGGCGAAGCCATCAAACCCGCTAATTCTGGCCGCATTCATACTTTCCTCGCGACTTCGCCGATCCACATGGAGCAAAAACTGCGCATGACGCCCGACCAAGTGGTGGAAGCCGCGGTCGCGGCCGTGCGCCAAGCGCGCCAATACACCGATGATATCGAGTTTTCGCCCGAGGACGCGGGACGTTCGGAGCCGGATTTTCTGTGCCGCGTGATCGAGGCGGTAATCGCCGAGGGCGCCACCACGATCAATATTCCCGATACGGTCGGTTACAACCTGCCACACCAGTTTGGCGACCTGATCCGGCAATTGATCGAGCGCATCCCGAATTCGGACCAGGCGGTATTTTCGGTGCATTGCCACAACGATCTCGGACTTGCCGTCGGTAATTCCCTGTCGGCAGTACTCAACGGTGCGCGCCAGGTCGAATGCACGATTAATGGCCTCGGCGAACGCGCCGGCAACGCCTCGCTGGAAGAAATCGTGATGGCGGTGCGCACGCGCCAGGATATTTTCCCCTGCGATACCGATCTCGACACCACCCAAATTATGAATTGCTCGAAGATGGTATCCGGAATTACCGGCTTCACCGTGCAGCCCAACAAGGCGATTGTCGGCGCCAACGCCTTCGCACACGAATCCGGTATTCACCAGGACGGGGTGCTGAAATCGCGCGAAACCTATGAAATCATGCGCGCCCAAGATGTGGGCTGGAGCACCAACAAGCTGGTATTGGGGAAGCACTCCGGCCGTAACGCCTTCAAAAACCGTATGTCCGAGCTCAACATTCAATTCGATTCCGAAGAAGAACTGAACGAAGTGTTTGCCCGCTTTAAAACCCTGGCGGATAAAAAACACGATATCTTCGATGAAGACTTGCAGGCACTGGTTAACGAAGCCACTTTCGAAACCGAAAATGAAACCATCAAACTGGTGAGCCTCAGGGTTTGCTGTGAAACCGGCGAAACCCCCAACGCGACCATGACGTTGAATATCGACGGCCGGGAACAGCAGGCCGTGGCCAGCGGAGACGGCCCGGTCGACGCTTGCTTCAAGGCGATCGAAAAGTTAACCGAAATCGGGGTTCAACTGCAGCTGTACTCGGTCAATGCGATCACGACGGGCACCGATTCCCAGGGTGAAGTGACCGTCCGGGTCGAGAAAGACGGCCAGGTTATCAATGGCCAGGGCGCCGATACCGATATCGTCATCGCCTCGGCCAAGTCTTATATCAATGCGCTCAACAAGGTGATTAACCACTCAGGCCGTACCCACCCGCAGCTGGGAGATGTCTAAGCCTCGATGTTAACCAACCGACAACAACACTGCCTCCAGGGAATCGGCATCCGGCAATGGCGTAAACGCGAGGCCGTCAGCGGTGCAGCTGCAACCGAACCGTCTGCACCCGTGGTCTTTGCCGACGATGAAATCGAAGCGATCAACCGGTTTATCGAACCCACGGGGGCCGATGCCGCAACGGATGCCGGGGACAGACCAGGTTTTTCCGGCGAGGATTTGCCGCGCGTCGATAGTTATAGTGAAAAACGTGGTCTGTCCCCAGTTTCAGCGGTTTCGGAAGTTGACCAGCCGGCTCCCCCGGCACTCGATTCCTGGGATGGGCTCATCGCAGCGATACAAGCCTGCCGCGCCTGCGAACTGGCCGACAACTGCACCCAGAAGGTAGCGGGCGTCGGCGACCGCCAGGCAGCGCTGCTAATCGTCGGCGAAGGACCCGGGCACGACGAGGACATCCAGGGTGAACCTTTCGTCGGGCGCTCGGGGCAATTGCTCAACCGCATGCTGGCGGCGATCGGTATTGCCCGCGAGCAGGTTTATATCACCAATATCGTCAAATGCCGCCCCCCCAACAATCGCGACCCCAAACCGGAGGAGGCACGGCAATGCCGCGCCTACCTGGAGGCGCAGATTAAGCAAATAGCGCCCCGCGTAATTCTCTCGGTTGGTCGTGTATCCGCACATAACCTGCTCGGCAGCAGCGAACCGGTGGGCAAGCTGATCAAACAAATGCATAAACTGCCGGGCACCGAAATACCGGTTAAGGTCACTTACCATCCAGCCTATTTGTTACGCAATCCTTCGGCCAAGGCTATTGCCTGGCAGGATCTGAAACTGCTACACCGGATGTTGCAATGAAGACCGACGAGCTTTGCTTTCGACCCATGATCCTGTCCGACGTCGAACAGGTCATGAAGATCGAGTGCGATGTCTACGAATTCCCCTGGACCGAGCGAATATTCAAGGATTGCATCCGGGTCGGTTATCAATGCTGGATCGCTTTACAGCAGCAGCGCTTCGTCGGCCATGCGGTCATCAGCGTCACCGCCGGCGAAAGTCACATCCTCAACCTGTCGATCGGACAGGCGTATCAGCGCCAGGGGATAGGCCGGCGCTTTATCGAGTTTCTGGTCGACGAGGCCCGAGAGCGGGATGCGCAAACCATGTTGCTCGAGGTGCGCCCCAGCAACACGGCGGTGATAAATTGTTATAATTCGGCGGGTTTTAATGAAATTGGCAGCCGCAAAGATTATTATCCAGCAAACAACGGGCGCGAGGACGCGCTTTTGTTCGCACGGCATATTGCACCGGCTAGAAGGGCCGGTTAACTCTATGCAAATACCCATCCCCAGTTAAGTCATCCTGGAAGTAAATCATGTCAGATATTGACGAAATGCGTCGACGCCGTACTTTTGCGATTATTTCGCATCCCGACGCGGGCAAGACCACGGTTACCGAGAAATTGCTGCTGTTTGGCAAAGCGATACAAATGGCGGGAACCGTCAAAAGCCGCAAGGCCGCGCGGCATGCAACCTCGGACTGGATGGAGCTGGAAAAGCAGCGCGGTATATCGGTGACTTCATCGGTGATGCAATTTCCGTATCGCGACAGTATCGTCAACCTGCTGGACACCCCGGGCCACGAAGATTTCTCGGAAGACACTTATCGTACGCTAACCGCCGTGGATTCCGCCCTGATGGTGATCGATTGCGCCAAGGGGGTCGAGGAACGAACGATTAAACTGATGGAAGTGTGCCGCCTGCGCACGACACCGATAATCACCTTCATCAACAAACTCGATCGCGAGGGCCGCGATCCGATCGACTTGCTCGACGAAGTCGAGCAAGTCCTCAAAATCCGATGTGCACCGATCACCTGGCCGATCGGCATGGGCAAAAATCTCAAGGGCGTATTTCATTTGTTGAATGACTCGGTACATCTGTTTTCGGCGAGCGCAGCCGATAAGATATCCTCGGGAGAAATTATCGAAGGTCTCGACAACCCGAAGCTGGAAGCGGTGCTGGGCAACATGGCGGACGAATTCAGGGAAGAAATCGAACTGGTACGGGGAGCGTCCAGCGAATTCGATCTCGAAGCCTACCTGGCCGGCGAACTAACTCCAGTCTTCTTCGGCTCGGCGATCAATAACTTTGGCATGGCGGAACTGCTTGACGCGTTCAACGAATTCGCCCCGCCCCCCACGGCCCGCCCGACCCGAAGCCGCAGCGTCAATCCCACGGAAGACAAGCTCACCGGTTTCGTTTTTAAAATCCAGGCCAACATGGACAAGCAGCACCGCGATCGTATCGCCTTCATGCGTATTTGCTCCGGCAAGTACAGCCGCGGTATGAAAGTCCGCCATGTGCGCATCGGCAAGGATATGAAAATCCCCGACGCATTGACCTTTTTTGCGGCGGATCGGGGTCATGTCGACGAGGCTTTTACCGGTGACATTATCGGCATTCATAATCACGGTACAATCCGTATTGGCGACAGTTTTACCCAGGGCGAATCGCTGGCTTTCACCGGGATTCCCAATTTTGCGCCGGAACTGTTCCGCCGCGCCCAACTCAAGGATCCGCTTAAAATGAAAGCCTTGCTCAAAGGTTTAACCCAGCTGTGCGAGGAAGGCGCAACCCAGCTGTTTCGGCCGCTCGCCAACAATGATCTCATTCTCGGCGCGGTCGGCGTGCTGCAGTTTGACGTGGTCGCGCACCGGCTCAAGGACGAATATGGCGTCGACTGCCAGTTCGAGGCCGTCAACGTAAATACCGCGCGCTGGATTGCCTGCGGCGATAGCAAGAAGCTCGATGAATTCAAAACCAGGATGCGCAGCCATCTGGCACTCGATCATGCCGGCGATCTCGCCTATGTCGCGCCGTCGCGCGTCAACCTGACGATGACCGAAGAACGTTGGCCCGAAATCGAGTTTCTCGCGACGCGCGAACACGGCGACTATGAGACGACTTAGACTGGCTGCGGCGGCCGGCATCGCCGTCTTAGCCGCCGGCCAGAATCTGCATGCGGCCGGGGGGTTCGCCACGCGCGAACTCAACCCAATGCTGCAACCCCTGTTTTTACCGTCGCTATTACCGTTGCGTTCGGACGACGGCTGGCGGATCGACCATAGTGTATTCGTCACCAATACCTTCCAGCAAAAGCAACGCGGCGACGAAAGCTTGATCATCGACATCGAAAACTACCGTTATGAACTCGATATCAGCCACCGCCGGAACAATTGGCTGACGCAATTAAATATTCCCCTGGTGGCCAATCGCAGCGGCGAACTCGACGGGCTGATCGAAGACTGGCATGATTTTTTCGGCTTCCCGCAGGGAAAGCGCGACGAATTTCCGGCGGATAAGATTAATGTTCAATATACGCGTGACGGTGTTGTCGCCTACTCGCAGACCGCACCCAGCAGCGGTGTGGGCGATATCGCCGTTAGTGTCGGTTATCAGGATGCGGGCGGAACGGCATATTTTGCCGGCATCGAATTACCGACCGGGTCGGCAACGGAGTTTACCGGCAACGAGGCTGTCGACCTGGCGTTCTGGATTACCCGGGACATAAGAATCAACGCGAAGGTAAACGCCTTCGGCATGCTCGGCATCAGTTTTCCCGGCGACGATGGAAATCTGGAGGGTTTAATCGTCGACCAGGTCTGGGTTGCCCAACTGGGTTTGGATTATCGCTTCTATGACGATTTTATCGCCACGGCGCAACTCGATATGCATAGCGAAACCATCGAAGACAGTAAACTCAGGGCGTTCCGGGAATCTTATCAAATCCAGCTCGGCCTGGGTTTTCTGAAGTTGTTCGAAAATCACCGGCTCGACCTGTTTTTTTCCGAGGATATACTGGTGCGTTCGGCGCCCGATATCACCTTCGGTCTGCGCCTGGCGCGCGAGTTTTAATTCCCACCAGACGGTCGCTGCGGGCTATTCGACCAACTCGGTCACTATCTGCGGATCGTTTTCCAGGCTGCGATGCACCGGGCAGCGATCGGCGATTTCCAGTAACCTCTCACGCTGCTCGCGATCGAGATCGCCGACCAGGGTAATACGCCGCGTAATGCGCTCGATGTTAGCCTTACAGTCGACGCAGTCTTCGGCGTGCACACGCTCATGCAGTAACCGGACCTGCACGTCTTCGAGCGGCCATTGCTTGCGATTGGCGTACATGCGTAAAGTCATCGAGGTACAGGATCCGAGCGACATCAGTAGCAAATCATAGGGCGTGGGCCCCAGGTCGGAGCCGCCATATTTCATGGGTTCGTCGGCGCGCAGGAAATGGCTGTTGCTATACATGCCGCGTAAAAACTTGTGATTGAGTTCGGTGATCAATACTTCGCCATCGATCATATCCGGACGATCTGCGCTACTGCGGTCCGGCTCAAGCTCGAGATAGCGGCTCGCCCACGATGCGATGGTGGTGGCGACATATTCCGAATCCCGCGCCTTGCTCAGCAAATGGTCGGCCTGATCGAGCGAGATAAAACTCTTGGGATGCCTGGCCGCCTGGTAAATTTTTGCGGCTTCATCGATAGACACTATCGTATCCAGCGGCGAATGAAACACCAGCAGCGCGGCATTCAGCTTAGCAATTCCTCCGGTGCTGGAATATTGCTCGATATCATCGAGAAACTGGCGCTTGATCGAAAACTCCCGGCCGCCGAGCGCCACCCTGGCCCGCCCCTGCTGTTTGATTTCAGCAGCCTGATTCTTAAACAGATGCGCAACGTGTTCCGCGGTTGCGGGAGCGCCGATGGTGACCACGGCCTTAACCGATTCAAGCCGCGCTGCGGCACTCAGTACCGCGGCGCCGCCCAGGCTGTGACCGATCAGTATCTGCGGCGCGCGATCACGCCGTTGCAGCGCTTTGGCGGCCTGCACCAGATCTTCCACGTTCGACGAAAAATTGCTGTTAGCAAAATCGCCATCGCTATTCCCGAGCCCGGTAAAGTCGAATCTCAGCACTGCAATCCCCCGGGCCGCGAGGGCGCGGGAAATCCTCGAGGCGGCGGCAATATCCTTGCCGCAGGTAAAACAATGCGCAAACAGCGCGTAAGCGGCCACCGCGTCGATCCGCTCGGGCAACTCGAGCAGCCCCGCCAGGGTTTCACCGGCGGCGTTGTCAAATTCCAGCTTAATTTTCTTCATTAGATCGACTCCGGGTTAGCCTCCGGCGCGGCATCGATCGGGTGCGATTCGAGATGCCGCTGTGAGAAATGCAGGCTTAAGGTTATTATTCTGTGACTGTAAGCAAGCGCACTGGTTCCTGGTGAAAAGGCAGTTTAATCGATTTCTACGCTGGATACTGTTTCTCTGGGTGAGAGTGGAAGTTTTTCCGGACGACGATCCGCACAGCGTGCTGGATCCGGAGCGACCCATTCTTTACGTGCTGGCCGATCGGGGCTTAAGCGATCTACTGGTATTGACCGAGATTGCCCAGCGATACAATCTCCCCGACCCGCGAGCGCCGATTGCGCTCGCCGGGTTCGCAGGCCATCACTCGGTTTACAGTATCGCCGCGCGCAGTCCGCTAATCGACTGGATTAAACGCCGGCACAAACACTCGGCAATGCTAACCGATCTCATCGATGCCTTCGGCGAAGATGACAGTCTGGAAATGCAGGTCGTTCCGGTATCGGTATTCTGGGGCCGCCCGCTGGCGCGCCACAAGAACTGGTTGCAGGTCCTGTTCGCCGATACCTGGTCACTGGCCGGGCGTACTCGCAAATTTTTCACCCTGCTGATCCACGGCCCTAATACGCGTCTGATCTTTTCGCAGGCGCTCGATTTTCGCAGCATCCTCGCCACTACCGGGCGCTACGAGCAAAATTTACAGGAAGTGTTGATTGCCACCCTGAGCCAGCAACGCGAGGCGACTTTCGGTCCCCAGATCACCAGCCATAAGCATCTGTCGGCGCAGGTAATCGAAGACAATATCGTGCAGGAATTGATCTCCGAAAAAGCCGACAGCACTTTCCGTAAATATACGCGCGCGCATCGCTACTGCCGCGAGATATTCGCCGACTGTACCCAACTCACCATCGAGATGATGTTACGTTTGTTGCGGGCCTTCTGGAGCCGCTACTACTCCGGCATCGAAATCTACCATGCCGATCGCGTGCGCGCCGCGGCGCTCACCCACCAACTGGTTTACGTCCCCTGCCATCGCAGCCATGTCGATTACCTGCTGCTGTCATACGTGATCTACAACGAGAACCTGGCGCTGCCCTATATCGCCGCGGGCGACAATCTCAATATTCCTTTTATCGGGCGAATCCTGCGCGGCGGCGGCGCCTTTTTTATTCGGCGCAGCTTCATGGACAATGAGCTGTACACCGCGGTGATGCGCGCCTATTTGCACCAGTTGGTTAAAACCGGGGTGCCGCTCGAATATTTCATCGAGGGGGGACGCAGCCGCACCGGCAGAATGCTGAAACCCAAACTCGGCATGCTCGGCATGACCGTCGAAGCTTACATCAAGAGTCAGGCGCGACCGCTGGCTTTCGTGCCGGTTTATATCGGTTATGAAAAACTGATCGAGGGGAAGTCCTACATCGGTGAACTCTATGGCGGTAAAAAGAAACACGAATCCACGCTCGGCGCGCTGACTGCCATATTCAGGCTCAAGGGGCACTTCGGCAAGGTTACCACGAGTTTCGGCGAACCCATCCCACTCGCCCCCCTGCTATCGGGGCACTGCGACGACTGGGTAAACCGGGCCTCGGAAATCGAACTCAAACCCGACTGGTACCGCGCTAGCCTGCGGCACCTATCGCGCGAAATCATGCACGGCATTAACCGCGCCTGCGTAATCAATCCGGTTAATTCGATCGCCACCATATTACTCGCCACCCCGCGGCAAAGTATCGAGATCGAAGAGTTGGTCAGCCAGGCGAAACTGCAGCATCGGCTGATCAGAGGCGCCCACTGTCTGGCGTCGATTCGCATCGAAGGCAAGGTCAATAAAAAACAGATCCATCGTATCGCCAAACAAAAAATCATTCACATTCGCAAACACGAACTGGGCGATATCGTTTACCTCAGGCCGGAGGATTCGGCCCTCATCGGGTACTACCGTAACAACAGCCTGCACAGCCTGGTGATTCCCGCTCTGATTGCTTGCTGCTTCGCCAACGTCAGGCGGGTTTCGCGCGCCAGCGTGCAGAGCAAGATCCGGCTGCTGTATCCGTTTCTGAAATCCGAATTACAGCTCGAGTGGCAGGATTCAGGACTGGCGGAAATCGTCGATGAATGCATTCAAAGCCTGGTCGATGAAGCCTTGCTCGAATGGGTCGACCAGGATTTGCGGCGGCCGCGGCGCAGCGACCATCGTTTCATGCAGTTGATTCGCCTGGCGCATATTGTGCAGCCGATACTCGAGCGCCATTACATGACCTTTATCGTGTTATGGCAAACCTCCAACGCCCCGCTGCAGGAGGCGGATCTGGAGCATCGCTGTCATCTGCTGGCGCAGAAAATCTCGATGATTTACGGCATGAACTCCCCCGACTTTTTCGATCGCCTGTTATTCCGAGATTTCATCGCGACCATGCTCGACAACGACTACCTGACCAGAAACGATAGCGACCAACTTGAATTCGCACCGGGCTTCAATTACATCAGCCTCGACCTACGCAACCTACTCAGCACCGAAGTACGCAGCAGCATCCTCGCATTAATCAAATCCGCCCCGCAACCGGGCAGCTCGGCAACCGGTTAAAGACCTGGATTCCGGCTCATGCGGGCTGGAACTCTGTTGCTCGGATATATCTGCAATCCGTGGTACCGGAGAAAGTCCATGTGAAATTATCTTAGTAAACGGAAAGCGGCAAAATAATCAGTGCTCTGCGGCAAGACTGGAACGCGGGACAACTTCACCGGATCACTTCGGATAAGGTCGATCCAGTTTTCGACAAGCTGGCAGTCCGCCACTGCAGTGATACCGGGGTGACAGGATCACAATCTGCACCCGGTGAGGCGATTAATACCCGATGTTTAAATGCAAATCCGGATATCGGCGCTGCGTGGGCGAGATCCCTCACGAGTGAGAGCGACGACGATATGAAGAAAAGTGCAAGTACGACAAAGGGAAGCGCCTTTAACATCCATTCGACAAAGCTCAAAGAGATGCTCCTTTCACTCAGGTATTTGGCAGCAATGGCGTTGGGTGGGCTACCTACCAGAGAACCGATGCCACCGATTGTGGCAGCGTATGCGACAGCGAGCACGGTTCCTTTGGCAAAACGGGATTGCTCATGAAATAAATTATTTTCCCTAAGAACAATAATGGAAATAGGAATCATGATGGCTGCCGAAGCGGTATTTGACATCCACATGGATAAAAAGGCGGTCACCAGCATAAGCCCGAGCACAAATATCAGAGGACTATCACCCATGCGTTTTAATATTTCATGGGCCATCCGATGGTCGATCTCATATTTCTGCATTCCTCGCGCGAGAATGAATCCCCCCAGGAATAAAACGATCACCGGATCAAAGTATGGTTGAAATACGTCCCCGGCAGAAAAGTCCCCCAGTGAGAGGAGAATAAAAGATCCAGTCAGGGCGGAGACGTATAGAGGGATAGCTTCGGTGACCCACAGGACAATGACCGCCATCAAAGTGGACGCCACCACCGCTTGATTGGAATCTGCTACAGGCCAGATCCAAAAAGTGACAACAAAGCTGAAAAAGGATGCAGACAAGGCCACCCACTTGAGCTTGTGGTGAGAACCTGAAGACTCAGCCGTATTCTTGTTATGCGACATAAGCAGCCCTCTCTAATTCAGATTATGTGCCGGCAACGATCGCTATACATGATACGGAGACAGTTCACTAAACTGACCGGTATTGAGGTGAACTAAATAAACTGCCATCGTGATTGGTTTGCCGTTTTCAGGCTATCGTCGATTATAAAAAATGTCCACTTACGGTACTCGATTACCCACAGTAAATACCTCGCACAATGAATACTGTTCTAGTACTAGCTTATCTACTCTTTACCTGTTCCGGCAGGTTTCACCTGCGCCCATGGCCATTGACCGCTCTCGTCGTGTCGTTTTCTTCTTGTTGGCGTACTCGAGGTCGGAAAAACTGGGCTGCTTCGTCATGGATCAGGCTCGAAATTCTTGTCCCGCCAATTTTATCCCCTTAGCATG